>LDZU01003553.1_pt1 | contig 55395 bp, 52 predicted proteins | sample 615531 | NCBI WGS metagenome assembly LDZU01 (sample SAMN03408293, study PRJNA278302) | terrestrial metagenome | isolation source: oil reservoir sample SB2 | place: USA: Alaska, North Slope, Schrader Bluff formation | collected 2011-09 | reverse complement strand
CGTTTCAGCGAGAGTAACTCGGTCTCGGTCGCCCATCCTAAGCTTGAATGTAACCGTTCTAAGCACGTTCATATATCAAGTGGTTAGATGATATATACTGTTCGGAGGTGTAGGCACGCGCTCCTCCCCGGCCTAAAGACCGGGGTCTCCGCGCTGCTACGAAGATGAAGATCGTCGAGGTGGAGAAGGCCGAGAGGACGAAGAACCCCCACGGGGTTGATGCGAGGAAGATGAGCGATACCGAATGGGCCCAGGTGATGCACATCACTTTGGAACCTGGTGAATCCCTGAAAAAGCACGTCACCCCCGTCGACGTCGTCTTCTACGTCCTGGAGGGACGGGGGATCGTGGAGATCGGAGACGAGTGGAGGGAGATCGGAGCCGACGCCCTGGTGGAGAGCCCGGCCAAAATTCCCCACCGCTGGACGAACGGGAGCGACGGACGGCTCCGCATCCTCGTGGTCAAGACGCCCCGCCCCGCCGAGCCCACCAGGCTTCTCTGAGACGGGTGCCGAGGGCGGGGCTGGAGGCTATGACGGCCTCCTCCCCGAGGGGCCTGACTACTCAGACTTCTCGAACTCCTGCTGGACGTCGTGACCGAGCCTTCCGATGGCGTCGGACCTGCACTGCCTGCAGTGCCTCATCTGCCTCATGACCGTGGAGAGCTCGTCCTGAACCTTCTTCTTCTCCGCCGGGGTCGGGGGGGTGAGGTGTGAGAACCGATACTGAGGGATGAGGGGCATCACGTTCTGGATGTAGACCCCCAGCTTCCTGATCGTCTTCGCGATCTCCATCACGTGGTCGTCGTTGATGGTAGGGATGAGGACGGTGTTCACCTTGACGATCATCTTCCTCTTGACCGCCTCCTCAAGGCCCCTCAGCTGGTGGTCGAGGAGGATCTCCGCAGCCTCCAGGCCGGTGTACTTCTTCCCCTCGTAGGTGACGTACTCGTAGATCTCCTTTCCGATCTTCGGGTCGACGGCGTTCAGGGTCACGGTGACATTGCTGATCCCAAGGTCGTCGAGCCGGTCGATCTCGTCGGGGAGGAGAAGGCCATTGGTGCTGATGCAGAGGATGACCTTGGGGTACTTCTCTCCCACCAGCCTGAAGGTCTCGAAGGTCGCCTTATTGAAGAGGGGCTCGCCGGGACCTGCCACCGCCACCACCTTGATGTAGTGGATCTTCTCCATCACCTCGTCGACCCGCTGGAGAGCCTCGGTGGGGGTGAGAACCTGGCTTGTGACCCCGGGCCTGCACTCGTTGACGCAGTCGAAGTCCCGGATGCAGTAGTTGCACTGGATGTTGCACCTCGGAGCGACGGCGAGGTGCATCCTGCCGAAGCGGTGGCAGGCCTTCTCGCTGAAACAGGGGTGCTCCTGGATCCTCCTCAGCTGCTCGGGGTCCCAGGGAACTTCCCGGTCGCCGACCTTGGCAGTGGGATAGGCATTCTCGCTCATGATCACTTACTCCAAGAGACCTTTCGTCATTTCTTCTCTAAAAGGATATCCCAAATCGATTGGGTCTGGCCAAAAATCTTATCCGGCAGGGAGGCTTGGGTTTCTGCCATGTCCAAGAAAGAGGGGCGAGTGGTGATCTGGCCCGCCTACATCGACGCCGAGAAGTCGAGGGGCGATGGAAGGCAGGTCTCAAGGCGCGACGCCGTCGAGAAGCCCACCGTCGACGAGATCATGGTGGTCGCCATGGAGATGGGCCTGGCGCCCGAGGCCGAACGGGATAAGCGCTACCCGAAAGAGTGGTGGGAAAAGCCCGGCCGGGTCACAGTCCCGAAGAAGGGGCCTAAGACGGCCCTAGTAAAAGAGATAGGGAGGAGGATCAAAAGAAGACGCGGCTGATCCTGGCGAGAAGCCAAAATCAGACGATTCTAAAGTACGTCGCGGACGATTATCCGTCGAGTCCCTTCCAGAACAGGCTGCAGGGCCGATATTCATCGGTCCTGGAGGGTCTCCACCTCTTCTACGATCTCTTTGCCCGCCACGACCTCGTCGATGCTGTGGATCACGCCGCCGAAGTCCTCTATCACCGACTCCACGGCCAGATAATCGATCTTCTCTCCTTTGATGGTGATCTTGATGGTCTCGGTCTGCTGGTCCACCTCGGATAGACTCAAATTTACTCCAGTTATACCGCCGAGCTTGCTGAGGGCGTCGGCAAGCTCCAAAATTGTGGGTACATGCGGCTTCAATACGTCCAAAACCAAACGTCGGATCGCGGTGGTCATCGAAAACTCCCGGCTACGCCTTGGGCTGGTTTTGTTGAAGGCAATACTTAATAATGTTTGTGATTCAGGCACCCTCATGATCGACCTTCACACACACACCGTCTTCAGCGACGGCGAGCTAATCCCCAGCGAGCTGGTCCGCAGGGCCGAGATGAAGGGGTGTCGAGCCCTCGGAATCACAGATCACGTCGACTTCACCAACGTTGAGTTCGTCATCCGCCAGGTCTCGAAGGTCAAGGAGCTGGAAGACGACTTGGAGATGAGGATCCTCGTCGGCGTTGAGCTGACCCACGTCCCCCCCCCAAAGATGGAAAAGCTGGCGATTCTCGCCCGAAGGCTCGGAGCCGACCTCGTCGTCGTCCACGGGGAGACGCCCGTCGAGCCTGTAGCCCCGGGGACGAACCGGATGGCTCTTGAGATCGGAGCCGATATCCTGGCCCACCCCGGCTTCATCTCCCCTGAGGAGGCGGATTTTGCCAGGGATAACAGCGTCTGCCTCGAGCTGACCGCCCGACGAGGGCACAACATCACCAACGGCCACGTGGCGAGGCTCGCTCAGGAGGCGGGGGCGAAGATCGTCGTCGACACCGACGCTCACTCCCCAGACGACCTCATCGATCGCGATAGGGCTATCGGGATTGCCAGGGGCGCGGGCCTCTCCCTGGAGCGAGCAACCGCTGTAGTCGCCCACCACGCCATAATCGAACTCTGAAGGCGATCTTAAGAAGAGATGGTACATTGGACGTGGTGGCGGTCGACATCTCGGGGAGGCACGCTGTAGCCGGAAGGTACATCATGGTATCCGCCTCGGTGGCGGCGAGGATATCCCCGGAGGGGATAGAGAGGACCTGGAGGATCAGGCTCGTTCCCCTGGTGGCGGAGTCGGTGGAGATGGAGGTGGTGATCGGCCTCATCGAAGATTCGATCCGGGGCCAGCCAGGTGTCGTCCTGGCCGAGAGGGGCGATCTCTATAACCTCGCTCGGTGGCGGGTTGAGAGCATCCTGGGACGGGAGTTCAAATACCCCGAGTCCCGAGGAGAGAGGAGGGCGATGGAGCTCGCCCATCACGCCTCCTTTGCGGGCCGGAAGCTGGTTTTGAGGCTGATGGATGAGGAGCTCGGCTCGAGGGAATCGAAGATTGCCGGAGGAACATGAATAGGGCGAAAACGGCTGTTCTCCTCTTTCGGGAGGACCCGAGGGACGAACCTCATCCCGAGAAGATGGCGGAGCTTTTGGGGCTAGCCGAGGCTGCGGACTACAGGGTCCTTGGCGAGATCTCTCAGAGAAGAGGCAGGGACAGGAGGTTTCAGCTCGGAAGAGGGAAGATCGCCGAAGCCGCCTCTCTTTCGCCCGATAGGCTGATCTTCAACGATCCCCTCAGCCCGGGCCAAGTCTTCAACATCACAAAGGAGTTTGAAGTTGGGGCGATGGATCGGTTCAACCTGATCCTGGAGATCTTCGCCTCTCGGGCCTCCACGAGAGAGGCGAAGCTCCAGGTGGAGCTGGCCCGCCTCTCCTACGAGGCCCCCTTTGTGAGGACGATCGAGTCCCTTAAAAGGCTGAGCGAGCGGCCCGGTTATCGGGGATCTGGAAGCTACGACGTCTCGATGTATCGGGATATCAGAGGGAGGATGGCCAAGATCAGGACCGAGCTGAGGGCTGTGGAGGAGACGGGGGAGAGGAGGAGGGAGAGACGAAGGAAACTTGGGTTCGACCTTGTGGCCCTCGCGGGCTACACCAACGCCGGAAAGAGCACCCTATTCAACCGCCTCGCCGAGGAGACGGTCACTGCGAAGGACCAGCCTTTCACCACCCTCTCGCCGACGACGAGGGCAGTGGCCGTACGAGAGAGGAGATTTCTCCTCACCGACACCGTCGGGTTCATCGACGACCTCCCCCTCTTTCTGATCAAGGCCTTCCGGTCGACCCTGGCCGAGATCGTCGAGGCGGACCTGGTCCTTCTGGTGGTGGACCTCTCCGATCCACCCGAGGTTCTGCGAGAAAAGCTCGTCTCCTGCCACCAGACCCTCTGGGACTGCGGCTGCTACGCATCGATCGTCTCCGTCCTGAACAAGGTGGACCGGATCAGCCCCGAAGATGCCCTCGAGAGATACGAGCTAATGCGGGACTTGGCTCCAAACCCGGTATTCATCTCCGCCCGAGAGGGTGACGGCCTCGAAGGTCTCCTCGATCAGATCGCCGAGAAGCTTCCGCTCCTGGAGATGTTTGAGATCCATCTCCCGTCGACGGAGGCGGGGATGGGTCAGCTATCCCGGCTCTACGATGTCGCAGATCCGATCGAGGTGAAGTACGGCAAAGAGATCGAGGTCCTTTTGAGGGGTAGGCGGGAGATCGTGGCCCGAGCCCTGAAGGGCGCCGGAAAGCCGAATATGTCGCCTCTTGCGGAGGGGTGAAACGTGGTTTCCGATCTCGTCAGGGATAGGTTCCGGCTCAAGGAGACGATCGTCACCATCACAGCTCAGGGGCGGGATCAGATCGAGGCGGCCAAGGAGGAGATCGCATTCCAGCGGGCCCTTCTCGAGAAGTTCATAAGAGATGACCCATTCTTCGTCCTCACCCTGGAGCCCTACGACCGTCCCATGGACAAAGCGCCTCGGATCGTCGCAAATATGATTGAGGCAGGCACTGCCGTCGGGATCGGGCCCATGAGCGCTGTGGCGGGGACGATCGCCAAATTCGCCCTGGGGGCGATGATCAAAGCCGGGGCTACCTGCGCCATCGTCGACAACGGTGGGGACGTCGCCCTCGTCGCCGACCGGCCCGTCCTGGTGGGGATCTACGCCGGACCATCGCCCCTCAAAAACCTAGCCTTCGAGATCCCGCCCCGGTCTGTGCCCTTGGGGATCTGCACCAGCAGCGGAACAGTGGGTCCCTCCCTCAGCTTCGGGTACGCCGATGCAGCCGTCGTCATCTCCGAAGACGTCTCCCTCGCAGACGCCGCCGCCACGGCTCTAGGAAACGCCGTCGCCGGGGATTCTCCCCTGGCCGATGCCTTCGAAGCCATAGACAGGCCCAGGATCGAGGGGGCTCTAGTGATCAGGGGCGGGGAGATGGCGCTTTGGGGCGATCTCCCACCCATCAGGAGGGCTAGCCTCAGGCCCGACCTGATCACAAGGGGTTAGATCACGTCGCAGTTGATCTATCTGAATCCGACGGAAGAATTCCATCGTCGAAAACGTTGAGGCGATGGCGCCGAGTTCGTAACGAGATCAGCTTTTAATATAGTCCGAATATAATGCTCTTACATGACCACAATCTCAGATTTTAAGGCCGCAGCTACAGAAGCTATGGAGAGGTACGCTCAGGCATATTCGGCAAAAGACCTGGAGGGGATTATGGCAACGGCTGATGAAGAGTTCTTCGGATACGGCTCAGGCCCCGATGAGGAGGTGTACGGCAAAGACCTGCTACGCGCCCAGGTGGAGAGGGACTTATCGCAGAGCGATCGGATCTCCATGATCCTCGGGCCCGGGCATGTATCCGGGAAGGGCGATGTGGCCTGGTATGCTGGGAGCTGCACCATCGAGGCGACCGTTGAAGGGCAGGATGTCAGGATGGAAGGGAGGATCACGGCAGTTTTGAAGAAGGTGGGGGAACGGTGGCTTATCGCCATGAGCCATTTTGCGATGCCCTTCGGGGGACAGGAGACGGGCCAGTCCTGGCCAGAGGCAAAATGAGTGGATGCTCAACTCTTAATATCTTTTGTTGGAGATGGCGTACGTTTCGGGAAACTTCGCTCCCCTTAGAGTTGACTATCTTTCAGACTATTCAGGGGGTATTCCTGCTGGTAAAGCTATCGTCGCCCCCTCCAGGTTTTGCACCGATTCCTCTATCGTCTGCTTATGGCTTGCGGTCCCGACCTCGGGGCATTCGGCAACGCAAACGTCCTCTTCTTTATGGACAACGGCGGTCAGGGTGGCCCGGCGTTACACCTCTTTCGGGTGATTTTACCTATTCTGATAGTTAGTCTTTTGTCATCGGGCCTGTCTTCTCGCAGCCCCAGGATTAAAGGACGTCTTGCGGCTGGGGAGGATACTCCTGGCTGGCGCTGATCGAGGCAGGGCATCGTCGCGGCTCAGGCCAACCCTCAAATGCCTTATATTTATGGTGAGGGGATCGCAAACCTCCAGGATGTGGATTACGTCATCGTCAAAGATGAGCCCCTGCTGGAGCACGAAGAATATGTGCCTGAATATCTCGTTCAGAAGATAGGAAGGAACGTCGCTCGATTAGTCGAGGATGGAGCAACAATACGGGTGGGATGGGGTGGTATGCCGGATGCAGTCCTCTCTCATCTCTCAGATAAGAGACATCTAGGGCTGCACAGCGACCTATTTACCGACGGTGTTGCAGAACTGATGAGGGAGGGGGTTCTCGATAACAGCAGAAAAAGCCTCGACCCCGGAATAGCTGTAGCCTCCTTCGCCGTCGGCAAGAGGGCCACCTACGAGTTCCTTCATAAAAATCCCGACGTAATCTTCAAGACCATCGATAGCACCAACAGCCTTTCTGTCATCGCCAGCCAGAGGAATATGACGGCGATAAACACTGCCCTGGAGATCGACCTCACCGGCCAGGCGACGGCCGAGTCCCTGGGCGGGAGATTTTACAGTGGTGTCGGCGGCGAGGCGGATTTCATGCGGGGTTCGGCCCTAGCAGTAGGCGGAAAGCCAATTCTTGCCCTGCCCTCCCTATCCAACGACGGATTGTCCAGCCGGATCGTCCCTCAGCTCAGCCCCGGGGCGAGCGCGACCTTCCATCGGGGAGACGTCAGCTAAGTGGTGACGGAATATGGGATCGCAAACCTCCGCGGAAAGAGCGTCAGAGAGAGGGGCATGAATCTGATCGCCATATCCCATCCGAAGTTCAGGCTCTGGCTCTTGGAAGAGGCTCGAAAGCTCTCCCTCGTCTATCGTGACCAGGTCTACCGCTCCGTCGAATATCCCGAGGATCTTGAGGCATGGAAGGTCACGAAGTCGGGGCTCCGAATATTTCTTAGGCCGGTGAAGATCAGCGATGAGCCTCTCGTCAAGGAGTTCTTCTATTCGCTATCCGATAAGACCCTTTACAGGAGGTTCGCCTCCGCAAGGAGAGATATGCCCCATTCCCGGATTCAGGATTTCATAGCGGTGGATTTTTCGCGGGATATGGTGATCCTGGCGCTTCTGATCCGAGGGGATAGGGAGATTGTGATCGGACTTGCGCAGTACAGCAAAGACGAGAGGGATAGGACCGCCGAGCTGGCGTTGGTGGTAAGAGACGACTACCAGTGCCAGGGGGTGGGAACGATTCTTCACATCTACATGACCTCCATCGCCAAGAAGAGGGGGCTCGTGGGATTCAGAGCCGAGGTGCTTGAAGGGAATCTGCCGGCTCTGAAGCTGATAAAGAAGATGGGCTTTGAAATGGTGGCGGTGGATGGGGGGGCCAAGGAGATGAGGATCATCTTCGATCAGGATGAGGCCAGGAAGTCCGGATAGGATTATCCATGAAGAGGTAGCTCCACCGACGACGAGCTGAAAGTCGACCTCGGTCCTGAGCAAATCAGAATAGTTCGAGGTGGATCTTCGAATGGACCCTCGAAAGGTTCTCGAGAGTCTCGGCGAGCTCGGCGGAGATCCTCTTTTGTGTCTCTTTCCCAGGCTCAACATCCAGATCCGGATAGGAGAGAGGGACGTAACCCACCACGTTGGAGAAGAGCTCCACCCAGTAAGGGGGCAGATATTCGGGGAGCGGGTCACCCCTCATGATGGTGAGGGCGCAGGTCCATGCCGTGGGCACCACCGCCAGGTTATAGCCCCCTCCGCCCAAGGCCAGAAGTCGACCTTTGGCATATAAATTCGTCAGCTCGACGATCCGACGGACCATGGTGGTGTAGCCTCTGAGGGTGACGTTGAGGCTGGTCAAGGGATCGGAGTAATGGGTATCTGTTCCCAGCTCTGCCACCACCACCTCCGGCTCGAACCACTCAAAGAGCCTCGGAACCACCTCCTCGAAGGCCAAGAGAAAGTCCTGATCGCCGGCGTTCATCGGCATCGGGACGTTGACGGAGTAGCCCAGACCCACCCCCGAGCCGGCCTCGTCTACAAATCCTGTCCCAGGAAAGAGGTAGTTTCCGGACTCGTGGATTGAGAAGGTCAAGACATTCGGGTCCTGATAGAAGATCTGCTGGACTCCGTCGCCATGATGGGCGTCGATGTCGATGTAGAGGATCCGGGAGAACTTCGTTCTGAGGATGCAGATTGCGAGAGCCGGGTCGTTGAAGACGCAGAAGCCGGCAGCTTGAGTGGGGAAGGCGTGATGGAGGCCGCCCGCAAGGTTGACGGCGATGCAGTCCTCCTCCAACATTTTCTTTGCGGCCTCGATGCTGCCGCCTGCCATGGAGCAGGATGCGTCGAAGATGCCAGGAAATACGGGGGTATCGTCGCTCCCCAGGCCGTAGGCCAGGTCGAGCTCCTCCTCTCTCACAGCCTCGATGTACTCCAGGGTGTGGACGAGGCGGAGATCCTCCTCGCCTGCAGGATTCGGCCTCAAAAGCTCCGTCTTCTCATCCAAAAGCCCCAACTCCTCGATCAGCTTGTAGGAGAGGCTCAGCCTTATCGGGTTCAGAGGGTGCTCTGGTCCGAAGTTGTAGTTCAAGAATTGGTCGCTATAATATAGATAGATCATCTGGACCCTCTCCGCGGCAAGCTATCGCACCCACAGTTGTGGATCTCCTGCAGAGGACGATGATTCTGATCAAGATTTTCTTCTTCAGTTCTCCTCAGTGGCCAAATCATCTCCCGATGGGAGAGATGACTGGGGATTTGGGATGGATGAAGCCCTTATGTTCTTGAACTTTAATGTCCTCATATTTCTTTAAGTTTTCCTCAGAGTATTCTCTCCGCTTCTTGAGGCGGGGAGGGTCGCCGTCGGAGCGCCCCCTCAAAAGGTCCTGGCCTAAGCAATTTCTGGATTCTGTATCCGCCTTTGATCGAGAGGTTCGATGTTTTTGAAACCTAAAGGCGGGCAACTCCTCGCCGCTCGATCATCTCCACAGATACTGGCACTGGGTTTTGGACTATGTCCATCACCGCAGACCTTTTGACGACCTCCCGGCAAAGGGTTTCGATCTCCCCTTTCGAAGCAGTGGAAGCAACGGCGCACCTCACAGAAACGGATTGAAGCCCGGGCCTCGGATCTTCAGAGAGGCCGAAGAAGTTGTTCAGATCGATATCTCCCGTTAGAAATAGCTCCATAGCCTCGATCTCGATCCCCAGAAGAGCCGCCCTGAGAACAAAACCTACTGCGATGCACGAGGCGAGGGCGTGTAAGACGAACTCCACGGCGTTGGGAGCGAGGTTTTGCCCCATAAGGGCTGGCGGCTCGTCGGACTCGACGACGAACTCCTCCGACTTATTCATATCTTCTGCCCCGCGGCCCCTTTCGATGAAGGTACGGCAGCGGCAGCCGCCACCCCACTCGGTCCTGGTCTGGATGGTGAACCTCCCCTTTTCAGGCTCTTTCCCCACCCCCTCTATAGTCCTATGAAGCCTCTGGACGTCGATCCCGTTCACTATTTCATTCATCTCGGATCCCTTGGGCTGATTCTCGCGTTCGGTACTAAAATAAGCACGGTCAGGCCGCGAAATCCGGCAGACTCAAACCGCTAAAATCTCCCGAAGAGCTTTCAGGTCGAGAGGAGCTAGCGATCTCGTTCGCCCAGACCGAGAGATCTATCACTGAGAGAAAAGAGCTCCTTCTCGGTGTGATGTCAGAGCCCCCAGGATTGCGGCGATCGGATCGTGGATTATTGCAGGAGACGTTCAGCTTGCCGGGCCGAATCAGGTCGGTGACGTTCAGCAAAAGATCGAAGCCCTCTTCGAACGAGACGCTCCTATCCTCATCGACCAATCGGTAGATGGCGCCCGCCCGGCCCGGATTCGGGCACCTTGTTGGCATCGCCGGCCCCAAACCCGGCTATTCCCCTTTCGACAACCTTCTGATCTTATCCCAGCCGGTCCCACCGCCCAAAGGCTGGTCTAGGACCCAGTCGAGAAACTCGAAGATGATGGGAGACATGAAGATGTAAAACTCCCGGGTGAAAGTAAGGGCGTCCTCGACGGATTTGAAGTGTCTCACCTCGATAGTCTGACCGGAGGCGGTCTTCTGGCCTCGAACGACCTGGTCGGCGACGAAGGCCGAGGCGCCGCAGGAGGCTCTTGCGGGCTGGAGGGCGTCGATGTTGACGGGTACGCCTCCGTAATGCCGGTAGAGGTCGAATATCAGCCGTTCTCGGCTGGGGTCCTCATCCTCTGAGACCTCGAGGACCACCTCTTCGTCGAGGCTCTCGGGCCGGGGCAGGATCTCCGCCTCCACGATGACTGAATACTCCTCATCCCCAAACCCCTCGGTGTCCGCGAGGTCCGCTGCCTCGAAGATCACCCCGAGCTCGACGGCCGATCCGTCCTCAAACTCGACCCGCCACTCTTCATCCTCAGCGTAAACCGTTTTATCGTCCAGCTGGAAAATTACGACCATCTCGGCGACCCTCCCGGCCAGAGACCTTCCAACCAGGTATCCGGTCCATCGGCTAAAATCCTTGCCGTGGACTCCCTCACATAACCTCCACGTCCTCGGGCCTCTGGACCGAGAGTTCCCGGCGGCCCTCGTACACGGAGACCTCTCCTCTCGCCCTCACCCGATCGCCCTTGAACACCCTATCCGCCACATCCTCTGCGCCACTCTCCCGACTGACGAATATCGGCATGGCTGAAGACTGAAGCCAAAGGATAAGATGTCCTCCGCCGGTGGGCTGGACTGAGCTGACGATCCCCTCGGAGACTATCGAGATGGGAGCGGAGCTTTGGCCAGAATCGGCATCGAAATCCCCCAAGGCCCAGGAGGCTACGGCCAGAGACCCCAGGGCCATCAAGAGCAGCGCCACGACCACCTTCTCCTCCTTCTGCAATCCGCCCCCTCCATAGCCTCCTCAGCTTCTGGCGGCTCAAAAAGACCTCAAAAAAGAAAAATACGCTTACGACCTTATTTCTTCTCTTCTTCCTTCTTGCCGAAGTACTGCTGGTAAGCTGCCTCACAGGAGTCCAGACAGTCCTGACATAGCCCCTTGTAGGCCCCCTCGGGGTTTGCGAGGGTATGCACCTGAACTCTCACCGGTACCAGGGTTGGCTTAGCAAGTCCACAAAGTTCACAATCTGCCATGTAATTTCATCTCCCAGAGAGGGCCATAAACCTTTCTCCCTGTTGAACTTTTCCATCAGATCACGGCCTGGCCTCTGAGTCAGACAGATCGGCGATTCGCAAGTCGGATCGGCTTTCAGCTTTGCGCAGTTTCGTCAGAGCCAGGACAACGACTTAACCCACGAAGGCCCAAGGACCATCATGCAGATCCCATCTGATAGACCGATCATAACCCTGCTCTCGGATTTCGGTTCCCTATACCCCGCAGAGATGAAGGGGGCGATCCTATCACGGACGAAAGACGCGATCCTCGTGGACATCGCCCACGACATACCGCCCCAGAACATCAGGGCCGGGGCCTTCGCCCTGATGGTCGCAGCCCGGCATTTTCCCGAAGGGACGATCCACCTGGCCGTCGTCGACCCCGGAGTCGGGACCCATCGGCTCGGCCTCGTCGTCGAGAGCGGCGGCCATCTCTTCGTCGGCCCCGACAACGGCCTTCTCATCCCAGCCGCGCGATCCCTGGGCGATCCAGCTGCCTGGATGATCGATCCCAAATTAGCCGAAGGCACTGCCCCGACTTTTCACGGGAGGGACGTCTTCGCCCCCGCGGTGGCGATGCTCGCCTCCGGCGCGAAAGCAGAATCCTTCGGGCCGAAGGTGGAGCCGGTGGATCTCGACTTCGGCGAAGCTCGAAGGTCTGGAGACGGGATCGAGGCGGAGGTGATCTACGTAGACGGGTTTGGGAACCTGGTTCTGAACTTCTGGGAGATCCCCTGGGATCGATGGGTGGTTTCAGGAAGGAGTCTTGCTAGGGCCAGAACCTACGCCGAGGCGGAGGAAGACGAACCCCTTATAACCATTGGGTCCCATGAGTTTGCGGAAATTGCAGTCAACGGGGGGAGCGCGAGAGATCTCTTCGACCTCTCCCCCGGCGACCGGGTACTCCTGGAGAGAGGAAATTGTTCGGAATAGAGTTCGTCCCAAGTGAGCCCGCCCTGAAGGTGGGCTATATGGCAAAGCTGGCGGAAGATGCGGGCTTCGATACCATCTGGATCACAGATCATTACAATAACAGAGACGTTTATTCAACCCTCGCGATCCTATCCCTCGCCACGAGCAAGGTGAAGCTCGGAACCGGGGTCACCAACCCCTACACCAGGAACGTTGCCGTCACTGCCTCCAGCATCGCCTCGATAAACGAGATCTCCGGCGGCAGGGCTATCCTGGGGATAGGTCCCGGCGATAAAGCGACCTTCGACGCCATGGGGATCGCCTGGGAGAGACCCCTCACCGCCGTCAGAGAGTCGGTCTCGGCCATCCGGGATCTCCTGGCGAAGAAGAGGGTCGCCGGCCACGGGATGGCGGGAGCCCAGCTCGCCTTCAAGGCCGGGGAGATCCCGATCTACATCGGGGCCCAGGGGCCCAAGATGCTGGAGATGGCAGGTCAGATCGCCGACGGCGTCCTGGTGAACGCAAGCCACCCCGACGACTTCAATTACGCCGTCCCCCTGGTGAAGAAGGGGGCAAAGAAGGCGGGCCGCGACCCCGAAGAGGTGGAGATCTGCGCTTACACAAGCTTCAGCGCCGACAAGAACGGCGAGAAGGCGGCGGCTGAGGCAAAGATCGTCGTAGCCTTCATAGTGGCAGGGTCCCCTGAGACGGTCCTCTCTCGCCACGGCATCAAGCCCGAGGAGGCGGCGGCCGTCTCCGGCGCCATAGGAAAGGGCGACTTCGGTGCGGCCCTAGGCGCTGTCAGTGACGAGATGATCAGGGCCTTCTCCGTCTCGGGAACCCCCGATGACTGCAAGATGAGGGTAGAGGAGCTCCTCGCGACCGGCGTCACCCAGATAGTCGTCGGATCTCCCATCGGCCCCAACAAGGAGAGGGCCATAAAGCTGATCGGAAAAGAGATCCTATGAGGAGAGGCCTTTACATCGGACGGTTCCAGCCCTATCACCTGGGCCACCAGGCCGTCCTCCAGAAGATCGTCGAGGAGGTGGACGAGATCGTAGTGGGTTTGGGATCTGCCCAGGCGAGCCACACCTCAGAGAACCCCTTCACCGCCGGAGAGAGGATCACCATGATCTGGCCCGCCCTCCAGGGGCTGGACGTCACCTGTTACGTAATACCCCTGGAGGACATGGCCAGAAACGCCGTCTGGATATCTCACGTGGTGGCCATGACCCCCAACTTCGACGTCGTCTACTCCAACAATCCCCTGGTAGTCCAGCTCTTCGTCGAGGCCGGGGTGGAGGTGAAACGTCCTCCGATGTACATGAGAGAGGTCTACTCGGGAACCTCCATAAGAAGGATGATGCTGGCCGGAGACGAGAGTTGGAAACGGCTCGTCCCCTGGTCCGTCGTATCAGTGATAGAGGAGATAAAGGGTCTCGAGAGGCTCAAAAATGTGAGCATGGGAGACCAGGAGTAGGAGCAGGATCTGCTCCTGCCCTGGAGCCTTCTAAGTCCCATTCTCGATGTTCAGATCGAGATCCTCAATCGTCTCTGCCTCGACGGTCTCGTTTCCGGTGTTCAGATCGAGATCCTTAATCGTCTCTGCCTCGACGGTCTCGTTTCCGGTGTTCAGATCGAGATCCTCAATCGTCTCTGCCTCGACGGCCTCGTTCCCGGTGTTCAGATCGAGATCCCCCGGGTCGCTCTCCGCGGCGAAACTCTGCAACTCTGGAACGACCACCGGCTCGGTCTCGTTCAGAAGGGGGGCGGCATCTTCAAAAGCTGCCTCAGTTTCATTTTCGGCGTCGCCCATCCCGGTTCCCGCTTCCAGAGCCCTTTCGTAACATGCGATAGCCTCTTCGTGCCACCCCAGGGCGCTGAGGGCGATCCCCTTGTTGTTCCAGGCCTGAGCATAGCCGGGATCCAGTCTGAGGGCCTCATCATAAGAGGCGACGGCCTCCTCGTAGCGGCCGAGGGAGCTGTAGGCCACCCCCCTGTTGTACCATGCTATGGCGTAGCCCGGATCGAGCTTGAGGGTCTCGTCATAGGATCGGAGGGCCTCCTCGTAGCGTCCCAGAACGCCCAGGGCGATCCCTTTGTTGTTCCAGGCCGAAGCCATGCTAGGATCCAGCCTCAAAACTTCTTCGTAGCAGGCCAAAGCCTCCTCAAACCTCCCCAGAGCGCCCAGGGCGACCCCCTGGTTGTACCAGGCTGGAGCGTTCCCCGGATCGAGCCTCAAGGCCACTTCATAGCAATCGAGAGCCTCCTCGTAGCGTCCCAGAATTCCGAGGGCGATCCCCTTGTTGTAGAGGGCCGTGATGTGGTCAGGATCGATCTCGAGGATCTTTTCATAGCAGTCGAGGGCCTCCTGATGACGTCCAAGGGTGCCGAGGGCGATCCCCTTGTTGTTCCAGGCCTGAACGTAGCTGGGATCTAGCCTGAGGGCCTCCTCGTAACACTCGAGGGACCCGTCGTACTGGCCCGACGCGTACAGGGATCGTCCCATGTTGTTCCAGGCCTCTTTGAGCTCCGGGTCGATCTTGACGGCTCTCGTGTAACAATTGATGGACTGGTTATAGTCTCCGATGTTGTAAAAGATGCCGCCCTTGTTGTTCCAACCCAAGGCGTAGTCTGGATCGATCTCAAGGGCCTTATCATAAGATCGGAGCGCCTCATCGTATCTCTCCAAGGCCTCCAAGACGATCCCCTTGTTGTTCCAGGCCGGCGAATAAGCTGGATCTATCTCCAGAGATCGGTTGTAACAATCGAGGGCATCCTCTCGCCTTCCCAGGGCGCTGAGGGCGATCCCCTTGTTGTTCCAGGCCAGGGCGTACTCGGGGTCCAGCTCGATGGCGTTATCGTAAGCTAAAATGGCTTCATCGTATCTGCCCAGCTCCGATAGCGCCACGCCTTTGTTGTACCAGGCCAGAGGATATAGCGGATTTTCCTCCGAATACCCCTCCCCACCGGCAGGCACAATAAATACCGAAAAGAGCGCAAAGAGCGCGAAGAGGCGAAGCTTCATGCTTTGCCTTTTTATTGTATGAGTTGATATGGATTACGGTCGCCTGTGAGCCCGCTGGCGCCATCTGCATCCCGGCGCCCTTTGCCGGCCCGCTAGAGCTGAAAATCCTCTGAAAAGATCGTGCCTGATCGGCGCTAGACCACCATCTTGCCGCGAGAGACCCTGCCATGAGAATCGATCTCGCCCCCACAGATCCGGGTGGAGGAGATTCGGACATCGTCCTCGGCCATCTCGTAGTCTATCCTTACGATCTTGAGGGGGGAGAGGCCATTTTCCCTCCTGATCTCATTGATGTTGCAGGCCATAGGCTCCGTCTCCGGCGAGACCACAATGGCGTCGTAGTCCTCCTCAATGGCAGAGCCGTATACTGTGTGAAGCATTTCGATTTCAAACTGTTCTTCCCCCAGACATCCCTTTAGGGCGTCCTTCAAGTTCCGGACCCTAGTGTCGAAGTCTTGAACTGGACGGGTTCTCTGACTGGTGGCCATCCTATCCGACGTTAGGGCGATAACCACCTCGCCCTCCACCCCTGCCACCTCAAAAGCTTTCTTTAAAAGAGCAAGATGGCCATCGTGGATGGGATCGAAGGTGCCGCCAACTGCGACTTTGGGGGCCATACAGCCGCCAATGAGGGATGGTCGGTATAAGTAATTGGCGCTTTGAGAGAGGCTCGCCAGATGGGAGCTTCTAGTTCGGTGGAAATTTGGATAAGGTCAACCCTTCTGGTCGGGTCGGTTCCCTCCCGGGCAGCGCTTTTCTAGGGCCTTGGCTACGATCATCCGGGAGCTGCAGAGGGGACAGGGGTCGTGCCCCTCCAACCTCACCACCTGGGCATCGATCCCCCGGGTTGCCAGCTCCTCTTTGAGGAGGACGACGTCGAAGTGCTGGTCGTAACCCAGGGTGATTATGTCGGGTTTCAGCTCCTCGATCGGCTCGAACATGTCCGTCTCGCTCCCGAGAACCGCTCTATCAACCATCTTCAGGGCCGAGACCATCAGCAATCTCTGTTCCTGGGGAATGATGGGCTTCGGCTTGTGCAAGACGTTGGCATCCCTTGCCACGATGACCACCAGCTCGTCGCCCAGAGCTCTCGACTGCTCCAGATACATCAGATGGCCCGGGTGGAGGAGATCAAAAGTTCCCGTCGCCAGAACCCTAATCAAACCAGTCCTCATCCTCCTCCTCGACGTCCACGTCCAGAATGGGAAGATCTCTTGGAAAACCCTTCCTGTCGTAACAGGTCCAGCTCTTCTCGTCGAAAGGCGGGCCTGCGATTATGTGGTAGTCTCCAGTCTTGGAGAAGAAGATCAGGTCCGTCTGGGAGGGCCGAATGTTGGAGGAGGGGTGGCTGTGGACCGATCCTGCGATCCTCATATTGGGGAGCATGTAGAGGCGCACAAGAGCGCTCTTGCTCGAAGATTCTGTTCCCGGAAGCATGATCACCTCGGTGATGACTCCGTTTTCGGCCCTGAGAAGCCCAGCAAACTCCACAGGCAGAGTCGATCGGGAGGCCTCGAGGATGAAGTACAGCGTGTCCCTGGCTATCCCCTCTACCTCTATTTTGCGCTTCATCTCGGCCACCTCTTCATCTCAAAAATCTCCATTTACATATAATCTCCGCCGGCCCTCCACCAGCTGGGATGTCGAAGTCAGACTCATTCCTCGACCTTTTCTATAATGGGCCTGAGGTGGATGCAATCTCCGGCGAGAACCCTCTCGAAGGGGCCGTCGTCCCTCCTCACCACCAGCGCCCCGTCAGCTTCCAGGGCCTCCGCGCGCCCCTCAAACTCGCCGCCTCTGGTAATGATCCTGACCCTCTGGCCCACCGTCGCGGAGCGGCGTTTCCAAGCCACATAAACCAGGTCAAAGGAGGACTCCACCTCCTCGTAGGCCCTCTCCATCTCCTCCAGAACCTTCTGGACGAGCTCCGTCCGCGAGACCTCTCTTCCGAGCAAACCGGATATGGACGTGGCCCCCCACTCCTCTGGAAGGCGAGAAGGATCGATGTTGGCATTGATCCCGATACCCACCACGGCATAGTCGAGGGAGTCGATCTCAGCCCCTATCTCGGTCAGAATCCCGCATACCTTCTTTCCGCTCACCAAGAGGTCGTTGGGCCACTTTATCCTCACATCGAGGCCGTAGAGCCCCGCCAGAGCTCGAGCTGCGGCCACCGCAGAAGCCATGTTCACCCTCGAGGCGAGGGCTGGAGGGATTTTAGGCTTCAAGATGACGCTCATCCAGATCCCGCCTTTTGGGGAATGCCAGGACCTCTCCATCCTTCCCCTGCCAGCGGTCTGGACCTCGGCAACGACCACAGTCCCGTTCTCCGCTGAGGTTGCGATCCTCCCCGCCTCAGAGTTGGTAGAAGTTACGGACGGTCGATAGATGACCGTCCTTCCCACAAACTTCGTCTCGAGACCGGCGTTGATGAGATCGGTGCTGATGACATCAGGGAGTGATACGAGCCGGTAGCCCCTCCTCGATGCATCTATCTCGTACCCCTCGGCCCTGAGCAGCTGAACCTGCTTCCATACGGCGGCCCTGCTGATCCCCAGGGATTTGGCCATCTCCTGGCCGGAGTTCCAGGAGCCCAGCCTCTGGACAAGGGCACCCCTGATCTCTTCCCTGCTCAAAGGGCAACCTACTCCTCTGAGGCGGGAGTCTCGCGATGGGACATATAGGCTCCCACTGCCGCGGATATGGCGGCGACCTTCCTTGTGTCCGCGCCCAGGGCTGAGGCGAGAGAGAGCCCCTTCTCACGCTCCGCCTCGGCGACCTTCTTCACCTCTTCCATTATGGCCTCTTCTTTGAGGAAGTTGGTGTTGATGTCGCCACGCCTGAACCTCTCATGCCGCAGGACCGCCACGTGGAAGTTTATGTTCGTCACGACCCCGGTGACGATGTACTCATAGAGGGCCCTCTCCATCCGTGAGATCGCTTCCTTTCGATCCCTGCCCATGGCCACCACCTTCGATATCATCGAGTCGTAGTAGGGCGGGATGACAAAACCGGCGTAGACGCCGCTGTCGACCCTTATGCCTGGACCTCCAGGGCTTCTGTACCTCTTTATCCTGCCGGGCGAAGGGGCGAAGTCGTTGAGGGGGTCCTCGGCGTTGACTCGGCACTCGATGGCCCATCCCCTGATCTCGATCTCGTCCTGGGAGTAGGCGAGGGGCTCCCCGGCAGCGATCCGGATCTGCTCTTTCGCGAGGTCGACGCTCGTCACCATCTCGGTGATGGGGTGCTCTACCTGGAGCCTGGTGTTCATCTCAAGGAAGTAGTAGTCGCCCCGGGAGTACATGAACTCCACCGTGCCCGCACTCCTATAGTCGATCGCCTCCGCGGCCCGGACGGCGATCGAGCCCATCTCTTCCCGGAGCTCCGGGGTCATGATCGGCGAGGGCGACTCCTCGATCAGCTTCTGGTGGCGCCTCTGGATAGAGCACTCCCTGTCGGAGACGTAGATGGTCTTCCCCTTGGAGTCGGCCAGGACCTGAAACTCGATATGCCTTGGGTCTGCGAGATACTTCTCGACGTAGACGGTCTCATCGCCGAAGGCGGATTTTGCAATCGACCTCGCTGAGTTCAATGCAGGACCGAGATCTTTTTCGTTCCACACGATCTTCATCCCGATGCCGCCGCCTCCGGCGGCCGGCTTGAGCATCACTGGGTAGCCGATCGCCTCTACCAGATCCCTCGTCTCCTCAGGGTCGGAGATCCCACCCTCGCTCCCCGGAATGATCGGCACGCCCGCATTCTTCATGATATCCCTAGCGGCGATCTTGCTTCCCATCTTGTCTATGGATTGGCTGGTGGGCCCTATGAAAACTATGCCGTTCTCCTCACAGGCCCGGGCGAAGGCGGGGTTTTCAGAGAGAAAGCCGTACCCTGGGTGGATCCCCTCGGCCCCCGTCTGCTCCGCCGCCGCCAGGATTTTATCGATCCGAAGGTAGCTCTGCGAAGCTGGCGATGGACCCACGAAGACCGCCTCATCGGCGTACTTGGCGAAGAGAGCGTTCCGGTCGGCCTCGGAGTAGACCGCGACGGTGGAGATGCCTAGCTCACGGCAGGCTCTCATGATCCGTATGGCGATCTCTCCACGGTTGGCGATCAGAATCTTCTGGAACATCGTCGGAGGTTTGGTGGACCGAGGCTAAAAACCTTTGGCGAACCCGGAGACAAGCCCGGAGAAGAAGAAATTAATAACCTTTCAGCCTGAGACTTGGAGCCATGAAGCCGAGGGAGATGTCAGGTGAAGAGTGCGAGGATCTGCTCGCGAAATCGATGGTAGGGAGGCTCGGCCTCTCCGGAGCCGGCCAGCCTTATGTCGTGCCGATGTCTTACGTCTACGCGGGCGGAGTCATCCTCCTCCACTCGGGCCTTCGGGGAAAGAAGCTGGAGATAGCGAGGCAGAACCCGAGGGTCGCTTTCGAGGTGGACTCCGTCGAAAGGGGAAGTTGGAAGAGCGTCATCGTCTCTGGAGAGGCCCGTCTTTCTCAAGACGCCGACGCGAAGGAGAGGCTTTTTGACGTATTCACCAAAAGCGAGATGGGCGGCCACGGAGGCAAGAACTTCCGGCGGGAGGAGATGGAGAAGATGCCGATGGTGATCTGGGAGATAGAGATCGAAGAGATGACGGGACGCGAGGGCGTCTGGTAGATGACAGCCATCAAGTGGACAGAGAAGTACAGGCCCAAGAGCCTCAAGAAGGTTCTTGGGAACGGCAAGGCGATCTCAGACCTGGAGGCCTGGGCCCGGGCCTGGGAGGAGGGCGTTCCCGAGAAGAGGGCGGTCGTCTTATACGGTCCTGCAGGGGTGGGGAAGACCTCCGCAGCCCTGGCCCTCGCCGAGGAGCTCGGCTGGGACCAGATCGAGATGAACGCGAGCGACAGCAGGACCGCTGCCGCCATCGCGAAGGTGGCCGGGGCAGCCTCGCGGATGATGACCTTCTCGGGGAAAAAGAGGCTCGTCATCCTGGACGAGGCCGACAACCTCTACGGAGCCGCGGACCGGGGCGGTTCTGCTGCGATGCTGAAGCTTGTAAAAGAGACGGATCAGCCGGTGATACTGATCGCGAACGACTACTACGGCCTCTCAAAACCCCTGAGGGAGACGACCCTGGGCATTCAGTTCAGGTCCATCAGGAAGAGCACCGTGGCCTCGGTCTTAAAAGAGATCTGCAGGGCAGAGAAGGCGGGATGCACCCCGGAGATGATCGAGGAGATCGCCGAGATGGCGAACGGCGACCTGCGTAGCGCCGTAAACGACCTCCAGGCCGCCCTGGAGGGCTCCCTTGAGCGCGGCGAGGTGGCGACGAGCGTCCGGGACTCCAAGGCCTCGATCTTCGATGGGGTGGCCAAGATCCTGCGAGGCTCCAGCGCTTCTGAGGCGGTCAAGATCGCCTGGTCCCTGGACGAGAGCCCCGAGGACCTGGTCCACTGGGTCGACGAGAACCTGCCCCTGGTCTACAAGCCCGCAGACCTCGCCGCCGGCTACGATCGCCTCTCCCGGGCCGACGTCTTCCTCGGACGGGTCCGAAGGCGCCAGAACTACGGCCTCTGGCGGTACGCCTCCTTCATGATGACCGCCGGGGTCCAGGCAGCCCGGACGGAGAAGAAGGGCGGCTACATCCCCTTTCGGCCTCCGAGCTACTGGCGGAGGATGGGCCAGACGAAGGGCGCAAGGCAGGTCCGGGACTCGGCGGCCAAAAAGATAGGAACTCACTGTCACATCAGCTCCCGACAGGCCAAGAGCGAGATGATGGGGTTCTTCGGCCTCCTCCTCAAAGATCCCGAGATGGGGCCGAAGGTGGCGGCCCTTCTCGGCTTTTCCGTCGAGGAGATCGCCCTCCTGATGGGGACGAAGCCGACGACCAAGAAGGTGGCGAAGCTCTACGACGCTGCCCAGGAGATCATCGAAGAGGAGAGGGTCTCGGAGATCGAGATCGCCTGGGGTGGGACTTCAAAGCCGGAGAGGGACGAAAAGAGGGAGCGGCCTCGAAGAGCGGATAAGACCAAAAAAGACGCTCTCGACGAAGACGATCCTGAGGCGGGTTCGAAGGAGATTGATTCGGAGGAGGGGCCTGTCGAGGAGGCCGAGCCGGAAGAGGCTCGATCCTCTGCGGACCAAGGCGAGGGCTCAGAGGTTGCGGAGCCGGAGAAGGACGACCGCCAGAGGTCCCTATTCGACTTCTGACGGGATAGAATTTTTTTTGTTCTCAGAAGGTCTTCAGCTCGCCCTTCATCAGCTTCTCCTGGATCACTAGGATGTCGTCCAGCCACTGATTTGCTACCTCTTCTGCCTCGGACTGGACGGCGGCGAAGTTTCCTCCATCCTTAACCGTCGTCTGGATGCTGAGCATGTGGGGCTCGTCGATGGGCTTACCTATCTGGGAGAGGATCCTGACGTAGACCTCGCCGACGTCGTCCACCTCGGCCACGATCTTATTTGCGATCTGGGTCGAGAGGAGGTTGTAGATCTTGCCCACGTGTCTTATGGGGTTCTTGCCGCTTGTCGCCTCCATGCTCATGGGCCGGTTGAGGGTGATGAGGCCGTTGGCCCGGTTTCCTCTGCCGACGGAGCCGTCGTCGCCCATCTCTGCTGAGGTCCCCGAGACGGTGAGGTATACGGATCCGGACTCGGGGTCGTCGGCGACGTTCATCTGGACCTTCACCTCCCTTTCAGCGCAGGAGCAGACGTTCTCCTCGATCTCCCGGACGATCTCCTGCTTCGTATCCATGTAGTCGTCGAGGTCGTCAAGGTGTCTTCCGACCATGGCACAGGCCACTGTAAGGTTTATCAAATCTCCCGACCTCATGGCCATCACCTTCACGTCCTCACCGATGGCCGGAATCCTTCTCTTAAGATCCATAAGGAACCTCTCGGTGTTGTAGACGACGGTCTCAGTCTCGGAGAAGGGGGCGTAGCCGACGCCGAAGGAGGTGTCGTTGGCGCCGGGGACCTTCCTCTTGAAGACGTCCTGGAGGTCGGAGGAGCCGGTCCCGATCTTGCAGTCGAGGATGACGTGGTCGCTGACGTCGATGTTGCAGAGGACGCTTCTTATGTACTCCCTCGCGGTCCTCCGGGCGATGACGTCCACGGGTATCTCCTCTTCGCCGAAGAACCGGGTCGCCCTCCCTGAGAGGAGGACGTATATCGGCTGGATGATCTCGCCGCCACCGAAGGCGGGCCTGGATCTCCCGGCCACCACCTGAGTCTCATCGGTATTGTGGTGGAGGACAGCTCCGACCCTCTTCTTGTACTCGTGGCATAGGGCGCAGCTGATCGACTCCGCCAGGCCGTCAGCGATGCTGTCGGGGTGGCCGATCCCCTTCCTCTCCACAAGCTCGATCATCTGCTCTTCGACTGGCTGCTGGCTTAACTTCTCGACCTTGATATTTCTCGTCATGCCCCTTTCCTCAATTCTTGTCTGAGGGGGCTGAACGGATCGATCGCATATTAAAACTTCGGATCTTCTGACACGTCGTAGATAGGCCCCGAGAGGACAGAAGAGGACAGAGGCGAGGGATTGGGCAGGAGAAGCAAGGGCGAGAGAGGTAAGCGTAAGAGAGCAATAAGAGCAAAAGGGGTAAATCTCGCCGTGCAATCCCGTATTTATGCGATTGATTTACATGGCCGGGAAGGGGGGCGTCGGAAAGAGCGTCTGCTCTGCGGCGACGGGGCTCTGGTCCTCCCAGCAGGGGAATAAGACCCTCGCCTTCTCGATGGACCCCGCCCACTCCCTCTCCGACATCCTCGATGTCGAGATCGGGGATCGGCCCAGGAAGATCGCCGAGAACTTCGACGCTGTGGAGCCGGACCTTGCGGCTGAGGCGGAGAAGTTCTACGGGAGCTACCGGAGCCTCTTTCGGGCTCTCTTTGAGATGTTCCAGTTCGAGGTCCGGCCCGCGGACTTCGGCGTCGTCCCCGGCGTCGGGGAGCTGATCTTCATGGACCGGCTCTACGACGTATACATGGAAGGAAATTATGAGGTCGTCGTCATCGACTCCGCTCCCACCGCCCTCGTCCTCCCGCTCCTGAAGCTCCCCGACGTCACCACCGGTGTAGTCACGCGCCTCCTCGGGATGAAGTCGAGGTGGACGGGGATCTTCAACATGCTGGAGCCGGGCTTCGGCGACTCCATCGTGACGGAGGTCCGCCGCCTCCGCACAAAAGCCGAGACGATGAGAAACGCCCTCATCGATCCCGAGATCACCACCATCTCCGTCGTCACCATCCCTGAGAAGGCGGCGGTCCTGGAGAGCGAGCGTCTGATCGAGACGGTCGAGGCCCACGAGGTCACAGTCGACTCGATCATAGTAAACCACGTGATGGCCCCTTGCGACTGCGACTATTGCCGCCGCCGGGCAGCCTCACAGCGAGGCTACATCGACGAGATCAAGGCTAAGTTCGCAGACAAGCGGATCGCGCTCTTGCCGTCCTACGGCGAGGAGGTGACAGGCGAGGGGCTCAGCCAGGTGTCGCGGGACCTCTACGAGGAGGGGCAGCTCTCGCTATAGATGGGCTAGCCCCGACTCCGGCGAAGGACTGAAAAATCAACGAGACTTCATCTCGTCACCATTTTTGTGCTTTGAACCTCCCACAAGATAAAGATCATCACGAATCCGATCCATCTCGAATCTCGAACACTCGGTCCTGTGGGTCCTCTCATTCCCCCAGCACCTTCGACATCTTCTCCTTCCACGCCTTAACTTCGTCGGCGGTCACCACGTCGATCGCCCCTCCCTGAAACTCGCCCCCCACGTCGCCCATCCTCTCCTCCATCCACCCCTCGATCTCGAGATATAGCGACTTCAGGGCATCCAGAACCTCAGGATCGGCCTTCCATAGCCCCCTCTGCTCCGCCTCCAGGAGCCTTCTGCCCATCTCCTCCATCGCCCAGGGGTTGTTCTCCTGGAAGAACTCGCGGTTCTCCTCGTCCATGATGAAGGTCCGGGCGATGTCGTCGAAGATCCAGTCGTCCACCTCCTGGGTCGTCGCCTCCCAGCCGTAGACCCGGCCCACCCGCTTCGAGATGTCCCCGGCCCCCTTGTAGCCGTGCTCCTTCATCCCCTCGATCCACTTGGGGTTGAGAAGCTTTGTCCTGACCACGCGCCTCACCTCGTCAGCCAAGTCCCGAACCTCGACGTGCTCCGGCTCCCTGGTGTCGCCGTAGTACGCCTTCACCTCCTTTCCGGAGATGTGCCTCGCCGCCGCGGTCATGCCGCCGTGGGTTCCGAAGTAGCAGCAGCATCCGAAGAGGTCGTACTCGTCGCTGACGACCTTGTTGTAGGTCACGTCCACAGACTTGAGAGAGTTTACAAACTGCTGATGAGACTCCTTCCCCGGGACGCCTTTACCGTAGGCGTAGCCGTTCCAGTAGACGAAGATGTCCGAGAGGTCCTTCTCATCCTTCCAGGCGCTGGCGTAGACTGCGAGGTTTGTTCCCGACTGGTAGGTGCCGGGCTTGCTGGCGAAGATCCGCAGCGTAGCCTCGCGCCAGTCCTTCGCCGTGCCGTTCTCCAGGTTCTCGAGCGTATGCTTTCGCACAGAGTTCATCTCAAGAGGCTCATCAAGGGCGGCCACCGCCTTGACCGCCTCGTCGATAGTATCGATGCAGTTGAGGAAGTTGTCCCGCGTGATCCCCGAGACGCGAACGGTCAGATCGATCCTGGGCCGGCCAAGCTGCTCTAGAGGTAAAACCTTGAAGCCTTTCAGCCGACCGTTGGACTGCCATACGGGCTCTGTTCCCAGAAGGAAGAGCATCTGGGCCATGTCCTCTCCGTCTGCCCACATGATGTCGCTACACATCCAGTAAAAGGCGATATTCTCTGGATGGCGTCCTTCCTCCTCCAGGTGCTTGGCGATGACCGCTTCTCCCAGCTTTTGGCCCACCTTCCAGGCGGTCTTGGTGGGAACCCGATAGGGATCGAGGGAGTAGAAGTTTCTCCCCGTGGGCAGAACGTCGTCCCGTCCCCGGGTGATCAGGCCGCTGGGGCCGGCCTCGACGTAGCCTCCGTCCATGCCGTTCAGCAGGGCCTCGATCTCCGAAGAGGCCTCCATCCGAGCCTGGAGGTCCAGGACCTTCTCCCGGATCGCCTCCAGCCTCAGCTCGTAACCCGCGACGGAAAACCCCAGGACCTCATCAGGCCGGGCACCGTTCCCCTCCAGATAGATCTTGATGAGCTTCTTGCAGAGGCCATCGATCGTCTCCAGAAGCTGGCCGTGAGATCGGCCGTAACGCTCGTCGACGGCCCCCTGGTCGGCCAGAAGATCCTCCATGGAAAGGCCCATCATGGCGGCGACGGTGCCCCGCAGGGGAACGCCGCTCCCCTCAAACCTCATCACGGAGTTGATGAACTCGACCCGCTTTTCTCCCTGGGGAAGCTGGCCGAATATGTGCATGCCGGAGTCTATCTGCGTATTTCTCACGCGGCTCAGCTCGTTATGGGCCCGGGTCGCGATCTCTTCGAGGGGCATATCCTCCCTGAGCTTCATGCCGTTGTCCAGGTTGGCGGCCTTGATGGCATCGATGAGCAGGTGCCGCAGCTCGTGGGAGCGGGCGTGGTCGTGTTTTGCTGTCTCGTACTCGCCGAGGAGCCGGTCCACCTCCAGGAGCTCATCGTAGAGCCCCGACTCGGTCATGACGGTCTGCATATGATCCACCAGGACGGCGTAGCTGCGCCGTTTGGCGATGGTACCCTCGGGCGGGTTGTCGGCGTTGTAGATGTACAGATGAGGGATCGTGCCGATGCAGATGTCCGGATAACAGTTCCTGGAGAGGCCCACGCCTTTGCCGGGCAGAAACTCCAGGTTGCCGTGGGTGCCCACGTGGATCAGCACATCTGCCCCGAAGGTCTCCTCAAGATAGCGGTAGGTGGCCATGTACTGGTGGGTGGGCGGCACGTCAGGATCGTGCAGGATCTTGCAGACCTGGCCGTCGCAACGCGTGCCGGCGCAGCCCCTTTTGGGCTGGACTGCGACGACGCAGTTGCCATACTCCACGCCGGTGACGACGATCTTTCCGTCATAGATCATGGCGGCGGGAATGCCGTCCTTCTCCTCTCCGGGAGGGTTTCCCCAGGCCTCGCAGACCCGATCTTTTACCTGGGGGGTGAGGGCCTCAAACCAGTTCTCATACTCCTCCTTGGTCTGGTAGGCCAAGACGCCTCCTTTGGCCACGATCTCTTCGATGGGGGTCCATCGGAACTCTGAGATAGCCTTCCTGTCCATGATGGTGTCGATCAGCTCTTTTCCGTTCTCAGGCACGTTCTCGAGGCGATAGCCAGAGTCGGCCATCCCGTTCATGATGAGGGCCACGCTCTCGAGGGTATCCAGATGGGCTCCACCGCCTACGGCAGCCTCCACCGAAGCGCAGGGGTTGTTGTGGAGGATGAAGGCCACCTTCCGCTCGGAAACGGGTTTTTTGGCCAAGGCCACCCAATTCTTGACCCTTCCCGCCAGCTTCTCGCAGCGCTCGGGTATCGGCGTCCTCTCATCGTATTCCCCCTGCTTGGACCCTGCTCCTACGATGATGGGCTCGATCATGCCCTCAAACTCGGGCATGGCCACGCTCCAGCCTATGTCATTGGAAAGTCCGATGCCTTTTTCCCACTCCTCCAGGTTCATGTGGTAGGATAGGATCGGCTCAAAGACTGGAACGTTCAACCTCTTCAATAGAGAGATCCCCTTTTGATTGCTCTTCGCCTCGCCTATGCTTCTAGCCTCCTGACCGAGGAAGAAGGGGACGGTCTTCACCATGGCGTCGATGCGGGGTCCGTCATCTTTGAGGAAGTACTCGGAGACCACCTCCGCCATGCTCCTCGTCCCAAGCTCTAAATCCCGGACGGAGTACGAGAATACGGGGATGACGTTCATGCCCTGCTGCTCCAGCACTCGGATCAGCTCGTCCAATAGGAGGATCAAAGGCGCAATCCACGTCGAGCAGCTCTTTACACAGGTAGAGGAACATGTTACAGACGTTCCCCTCCCCACCGTAGGTGAGGTAGGCATTCGCCGTGACCACCACCTCGGCCGGCGCGGTGGAGAGCAGCCAGTACGACGGATCGTATCCGAGGCAGACGATGGCAGTGTTTTCTCCGATCTCTTTCATCTTCGGCCCGATCTCGTCCCAGATCGGATCGCTTCCTCTATGAATGAAGATCAGATCCGATTCCGCGCAAGACTCCAGGGCCACTTCCAGCCGGCCGGGCTGATCGTCGAGGCGCTGAATGGAGTAGAGCGCTAACTCGAATCCTAGGCTTTTGGTCGCCTTTGCGAATATAGGTAGGTACGAGTTTCCTACCATGCAGGTTATTTTCATTTTGGACACCTCAGCGATATATCGTCATCACCGCTGCGGAGCGCACCGCAGCATTTGATTTTTATAAAAACGATTGGGCCCTGCCCTAGGCGGGGTAGGCAAAGACGCCATGCTCGTCCAAGTCGCAATCCAGCCCCTGGAACCTGGTCAGGTACTCCTGATGGATCGCCTGAGGGTTAAGGTCCTCGAATAACTCAGGATAGAACCACTTTGCCAGGTAGCCTATGGCCAGGAAGTGTTTATTGCCCGTGAGCTCCTTGATGATTACGTAGTAACCTTGCACGACTATGATCTCTGGATCTCGCACCATCACCTCTTCTTTGTCTACAACTTTGTAGCCTGTTACGTCTCCAAAGATGTCATAACCACCAGCCTCAACCACTATCTGATGGGTGACGGTTCCCACACCACCCACGTTGTAGGGATCTCCAAAACCCTCGAAGTAAACTCTGGGTTTCTCGTCCTCGGGGATGTCTTCCACTTTATCTTTGATGTCGTTCAGGCATTTGTTGTAGAATTCGGCGAAATCGTCTGCATCGTCTTCTTTGTCAAGAATGAAACCTAACTTGCTTACCTCATCGAGATAGGTCTCCGGCCGGAAGCAATCGAAACGTACCACTGTAAGGCCGGCATTTTCAAGCTGGTTTTGAACCTCATCACAAGATGCTACAAATTGGGTTGCATATAAAAACACGATATCTGGATCGGCCTCTATCACCTTCTCGACGTCGGGCTCCCATCCAGTGCCCACATTTAAAGCGGTTTGGAACTCCGGAAAGAAATCCTCCTTGGATGTAGCGCTCGACGAAATGGCAACGATGAATTCTTTATCCATATCGAGGGAACGCATTACCTGAGTTATCAGAGTTATGTCATCCTCATCGATCACGCCATCATAGTTGGCATCTGCCAGCAGGGTCTCTTCGTTCGTTCCAGCGATTATCCCCTCTACATACGCTACGTCGTTCTCGTCTATCGTATCATCCATATTAGCGTTGCCGAAGATGCCGAGCGTGTAATCAGCTGCGATCGCGGGCATGACAGCCTGTAAAATGAACGTTAGCACCACAAATCCAAAGGCAAGTTGATTCATCAGCCACCTTCCAGTACTTGATATCTAATTAGTGTGATTAGATGTGAATTATGTCCATTATTTATAACTATTTCGACTAACTTGAATAAATGAATAAAACGGCATAAATATGGGTGATTTCAACAACGCATCATTTGGTCTCCAATTGGCGCTTCAAACCCCCTTCAAGACGAAGATTATCATCCGAGGTTGCATTTTCGAACATGCTAAATAACGTGTTGTTACCTAGCGGAGATTCGATTCAATAGATACTTATAAATATAAATATAAAAACTTAATAATAATAGTTAATTAATTAGCCTAAGCTATCGGATTTTAGTTTAATTCTATAACTAATATCTTTGCTTGAAAAACTATGTTGAAGAATAAATTTGAATTCACTAATATTCGTAAACACATTAAAGATAAAAGGGGAAAATGAGAGACTGTTTTGTTCTCAACAACCGAATATCACTCGATTTTTAGATTGTGCCCTAAACTGCATTCGTTATCCATATATACGCCAGCTTTCGTCGACTTTCATATATCAAACTTTTGTATCTCAGTATCTTTTTGCTATTTTAATCCTCTTCGATAGCGAGGCGTCTAAACTCCCGTAATTCAAAGACCGTCCTCAGTCGTGGCTTTCAACGGGAGCGCAAGGAAGGACGGGAATACCGCCATCCTCGTCAAAAGGGTGCTCGAAGAGCTGGAGAAAGAGGGGATAGAGACCGAGCTGGTGCAGCTTTCGGGCGAGAGGATCCGGGGATGCACCGCCTGCATGGGCTGCATTGCGAATAAAGACAAACGCTGCACCATCGAGGACGACATCGTCAACGACTGCATCGCCAAGATGATCGAGGCCGACGGGATCATTCTCGCCTCGCCGACCTACTTCGCCGACGTCTCGGCAGAGATGAAGGCCCTGATCGATCGGGCCGGGTTTGTCGCTCGGGCCAACGACGAGCCCTTTCGGCGGAAGGTCGGAACGGCGGTCGTCGCCGTCCGGAGGGCGGGCGCGATCCACGCCTTCGACTCGATAAACCACTTCTTCTTCATCAGCCAGATGATCGTTCCGGGATCGAGCTACTGGAACGTGGGGATGGGCCTGGCGAAAGGGGACGTCTTGGAGGACGAGGAGGGGCTGGAGACGATGAGGGTCCTCGGCGAGAATATGGCTTGGCTCTTGAAGAAGATCAACGGCTAGAAGTCGAAGAGGGACTTTTGATCCGAGCTCTCGCCGGGGGCTCCGGCCGATGAGGTGGAGGGCCGCCCCTTGGCGCCCCTGGCCCGGATGGGCTCCAAGTCGAAGAGCCTCTGCTGCTCAGGGGAGCAGACGAGCTGCTCTCTTGAGACGCCGAAGGGTGATAGGAGGCGGAGGAGCGGCGGCAGAATCTGCTTTTCGATGTAGTAGTCGGTATCGATCTTGAGGTCGTTTTCCAAGGAGTACGAGGGGTCCTCGGCCCGATCGACGAAGAGCCCCTTCCCCCGGAGGATGACGAAGGGGACCCGGTCGCCCACCGATGGGATGGGGCCTCCCCTCGCCCTCATCTTCTCGGCGAGCTGTACGTGGGGCTGCTTGTTCTTGTAGGCCGAGCTGCTCTTGGTGTACCTCCGCGTGAGGATCAGGTCGTCCAGGATCTCAGAGTCGTTCTGGAGGTCGAGTCTCTGGAGGCGGTCGATCACAGACCGCGCCAGCTCCACGGCCTCGTCGACCTTCCCCTCCTGGAGAACCAGCTCAAGACAACGGTTCAAGGTCTTGCTGGTCAGCTCGCACCAGTCGCGCCTCACCGTCTCCATGCCGCGAACCTTGATTTTGTCGCGCCACTCCATCCCGACCTTCTCGAAGACCCAGAGGGCGTACCTCTTCTTGACGAGGAAGAGGCCCCGGCGGGCGAAGGCCTCGAAGACCAGCTCCATCGGCGGTGGGAGGCGGGATGTCACCGTCTCGGCGATCTTTCCTCCCACCAGCTCCGCCTCTCCGAGGCTCGGCTTGGCTCCGTGCTCGCCGTGGGGCTTGAGCCTGACGAAGACGCTGTCAGTGTCGCCGTAGACGACCGAAAGGTCGAACTTCTTGACCTCTCCGGCTCCGGCAGCAGGGAACGAGTCGCCAGCAGCCTCTCGCATCTCGGCGGGGAGGAGGGCCTGGCCGTCCTTGACGTAGATGGAGCCGATCTCCTCCACCATCGCCTTTGTATTCAGGATGTTGGATCGGCCGAAGCTCGTTACGGCGTTGGCCAGAGGGAGGCTGTAGAGCCTCGCCCGGGCGTAGCCGGAGTAGCCGTAAAAGGAGTTGAGGAGGATCTTGAGGGCGTATTGCTGGGCGTCCAGGAGGGTCCTATCTTCGTCGTCGGCAGCCTTCATCCGGCGCTTGATATCGGTCCTCTGATCGAGGAGGTCGGAGAGGACCCCGGGCACGATCCCAGGCGAGACCGAGGGATCTACGAACTCGCCTCCCGATGGAGACTTCAACACCCCAGACGGTGGCCGGTCGTCGATGACGACCGTCGAGTAGCAGAGGTTGTGAGCCATCATTATCGAGGGGTAGAGAGACCGGTAGTCGAGGATCACCACGTCCTCCACAAGACCCCTCCTCGGCTCGAGGACGGCGCCCCCCTTCAGCTCAAAGCTCTGAGCCGCCCTAGTCGAAGAGAGATCTGTGTCGGGTTTAGGGGGTATGACCCTCCTTCTCTCCTGGAACTTTCGGAAAAGGAAGTTTTCGACCATCCCGGTCTGGCCGCCGTCGATGACGTCCTGGAGGAGCGAGCCGCTCGTCTGGGCGAGGGCGATGTACTTGTCCAGAAGCTTAAGGTCCAGGAGGAGATGGAGGGCGAGGTATGAGTCGCGCCGGGAGTAGCTGACGAGCCTTGCGAACTCCTCGCCGCTGGCAGCCCAGAGCGCCTCCATCTCCTTAGGTTCGACGTCGTGCTTCTCGACTCCTAGAAGCTCAAAGCTTGCGTTCCTGAGGGTATAGCGCTTGAGGCTGAAGGACGACCTAACCAGGGGGAGGAGGTCGACGACGATCCTCCCCGTGATCTCGACCCTGGTCTGGTTCACGATCTTCCTAAGCCGCCAGGGGCTTCTGTCCCGCCCGACCCTGGCGTCGAGGTTCAACCTCTTCATCCTCTCTTCAAGGTATGGGAAATCGAACTCGTTCGAGTTGTAGCCAGCTATAACGTCGGGATCGTAATCCTTGAGGATCTCGATGAACCTCGCAAGCATCTCCCTCTCGCCACTGCAACAGAGAACGTCCGACCTCGGGCAGTCCACTTCTCGCCCTACAAGGACCAGGTCCTCTTGACCCTTGTAAGGCGGATAAAAACCGAGGCTCACCATGATCACCGGAGAATTCTCGGGGTTTGGCATCGCCCCGTGGAGGGGGAGGCACTCGATGTCGAAGGCAAGGTGGCGGAGGGGGGCGTTAGCCCTCGATTTCAAGTTGTTGTCTCCGGCCTCGACCGGCTGAAGGGACGTGAAGGGTACGGGGCCTTCGGTCACGAGCTCTTCGACCTTCGCCCACCTCATCCCGCCCAGGTCCTGGTCGATGAGAAACCGATTCTTGAAGAGGACGTCGGTCTCGTAGACCTCCAGGACGCCGGAGACGCTTAGGACGTTCTCTCTATAGACCCTCACAGACTTCGGGTCCTTGGCGATGACCTTGAGCATCCTTTGGGGCGTTTTCTGATAACCGACGGGCCGAAACCTCTCTACAACTTCCGCCTCCAGATCCATGGCCCTCATGCCCTCAATCGCCTCTTCCAACCTTTTTTCGTCTACCCGGGCATAGAAGTAGGGCAGGAATCCCGAGACCTTAACCGTCGCGGGCTTTCCCTCAGGGGTGGTACCAAAGAGCTGGACGACTGGGAACCCATCGCCGTCGTAGACGTAGTTCGCGTCCAGGATCTGGAAGATCATTGTCGGAGATAGGTGCTGAGAACGTCTTATAGTTTATTGTTCAAATACCTCCGAAATTCGATAACCAGAAAGGTTATAACTCAACAGCCTGATCGCGATGAGTGCTCAAGGATGTACTGGATTGTACAACATAGAGAAAAAGTTCGATCCAATGGCGCCCTCAGGACGCATATTATTGGAGATCAACGACGCGTCAGAGGAACGAGATCATTTTGACGAGGGAGATGGCGTTGAGAGAGCTATTGTCCGGCAACGAGGCGATCGCCCGCGGGGCGTATGAAGCGGGGGTTACGGTGGCGACGGGATACCCCGGGACACCGTCCACGGAAATTCTCGAGAACGTTGCCCGGTATAAATCAGACATTTATTCCGAATGGTCGCCGAACGAGAAGGTGGCCTTCGAGGTGGCGGCGGGCGCCTCCTGTGCCGGAGCCCGATCAATTGTGACGATGAAGCACGTCGGCCTTAACGTGGCGGCTGACCCCCTGATGACCCTCAGCTACATCGGAGTCGAGGGCGGGTTTGTGGCCTGCGTCGCCGACGATCCGGGGATGCACTCCTCTCAGAATGAGCAGGACACCCGCCAGTATGCGAGATTTGCCAAAATCCCCATATTCGAGCCGGCTGACAGCCAGGAGGCTAAAGACTTTTTGATGCTGGCGATGGAGGTTTCGGAGAGGTATCAGACCCCTGTGATCCTCAGATCGACGACCAGGGTGAGCCATTCACGAAGCCTGGTGGAGCTGGGAGAGAGGAAAGCGGTCCAAAGGGCGATAGGGATTGAGAAGAACCCGCCCCGCTTCGTCCCCATACCGGTCTGGGGGAGGGCGATGAAGCAGAAGGTGACTGATCGTCTCGTCTCCATGGCCGAGGAGGCCGAACGGTCGGGGGCGAACAGGATCGAGGTGCGCGACAAGTCCCTCGGGATCGTCACCGCCTCCATGGCCTACCAGTACGTCCGGGAGGTCTGGCCCGAGGCCTCAGTCTTGAAGCTCGGCTTCTCCTACCCCTTCCCCGACAGTCTTCTCAGGGAGTTCGCCGAGGGCGTCGACCGCCTTCTCATTGTCGAGGAGCTGGACGACTTTCTTGAGGAACACGTTAAGTCCCTGGGGATCGACTGTCAGGGCCGAGAGTTCATCCCTGGGGTGGGGGAGCTCTCAGTATCCCGCCTTCGAGGATCTAGGGCTCGAATGGAGGGAAGGGAGCCGACGGCTTTGGACAAGAAATTCGCTGAAGGACTCCCGGCAAGGCCGCCGGTCCTCTGTCCGGGCTGTCCTCATCGAGGGATCTTTTACGCCCTGGGAAAGCATGACGTCGTCGTCTCCGGGGACATAGGCTGCTACAGCCTGGGGGCTTTCAAGCCCCTGGACCGGATGGACATCATCCTCTGCATGGGCGGTGGAGTTTCGATGGCCCACGGCTTCGATAAAGCCGGAGACAGAAGGAAGGTGGTGGGGATCGTCGGCGACTCCACCTTCTTCCATTCGGGGATCACAGGGCTCATCGACATCGTATACAACCGGGGCTCATCGACGATCATCGTTCTGGACAACAGAACCACAGCGATGACAGGCCATCAGGACCATCCGGGGACGGGTTTGACCTTGATGGGCGATGATACAAGGGCGATCTCCATCCAGGAAGTCGGAAGGGCCTGCGGGGTCGGGCGGGTTTCGACTGTCAACCCCTACGACCTCGAAGAGACGGAAAGGGGGATCGCTGAGGAGCTGGCAGCCGAGGAGCCGTCCCTCATCGTCTCCCTCGCTCCATGCCCATTGCGGGAGAGAAGAAGGGTCGGTCCCGTCAGGGCGATAGATTCGGACCTGTGCAAGGGATGCAAAAAGTGTCTTTTGCTCGGGTGCCCCGCCATCGAGTTCGATGGCGATGTGCCGAAGATCAACAGGCATCTCTGCGGCGGGTGCGGCCTATGCGAGCAGGTCTGCCCCCACGATGCCATATCATCAGGGGAGGGGAATTGATGTCCGGCAAGGTTACAAGCGTCGTTTTTGTGGGGGTGGGTGGCCAGGGGATCCTCCTCGCCAGCACCATCGTGGCGAGGGCCGCCATGCTTTCGGGGCACCAGGTGAAGACGAACGAGGTCCACGGGATGGCTCAGCGGGGTGGCTCTGTGATAGCCCACGTGCGTTACGGGGCCGAGGTATTCAGCCCTACAGTCCCTAAGGGAACGGCCGACGCCTTCGGGGCCCTGGAACAGATAGAGGCCCTCCGGTACGCTCACTACATCGCTTCCGACGGCCTCGCCGTCGTCAACGCTCAGTCCGTCGTTCCTGTAACGGTATCTTCGGGAGCGGCGACGTATCCGAAGGATGTGGCCGATCGGCTGGGAAGGGCCTTTAAAAGGCTCGTCTACTTCGACGCCGGAGAAAGGGCGATGGAGCTTGGAAACATCAGGGCCGCAAACATCGTCCTTCTTGGAGCCCTGTCGAGGGGCCTAGATCTGCCCCAGGAGGCCTGGGTGAAGGCGATCGAGTCCTCAGTGAAGGAGAAGCAGAGGGATCTGAACTTGAGAGCTTTTGAGATCGGAAGGAATATTGGATGAGGGGTATCAGATGAGAGGGAAGGGTAATTTTCATAATGAGAAGATGGAAACCGCGCAGCTGAAAGATATCAGAGAACTTCAGGCCCGGCGGCTGAAGGAGGTAGTAAGGCACGTATACTCGTCAAACGCGATCTATAGAAAGCTCTTCGACGAGCACGGCGTCGCACCTGAGGACATAAAGTCCGCCGAGGACGTGACGAAGCTCCCCCTGATGAACAAGGACATCCTGCGGGAGAGCTACCCTCTGGGCTTATCCTGCGTCCATCGGAATCAAATCGTTGAGATGCACATGTCCAGCGGCTCCACGGGTACGCCCGTCGTCATGCCCTATACGAAAGGCGATCTCGACCAGTGGGCGGAGTGTATGGCCCGATGCTATCGGATGGGAGGAGCGGTCCCCAGTGATGCCGCCCAGATCACGCCCCTCTTCGGCCTCTTCAACGGCGGGTTTGGGATGTACCACGGGGCCCGGGCGGCGGGCCTCTTTGTCATCCCGGCGGGGCCGGGGAACACCGCCCGCCAGATAAGGCTTGCGAAGGACTTCAAAACCCGCGTCCTCACCGGCGTCGTCAGCTACGGGATCCGCCTGATGGAGGTGATGGAGGAGATGAACGAGTCCCTTCCGAGCCTCGATATCGGGATCTTCGGAGCCGAGGTATTCAGCGACTCCATGAAGAAGAAGATCTCATCGGGCCTCTCGATCGAGGCATTCGACATCTACGGGATGACCGAGTCCGGGGGCGTCGGAACCCTGGGGATGGATTGCAAAGCCCACGACGGCCTCCACGTCTGGGAGGACCACTACATAGTCGAGGTGATCGACCCCGAGACCTGTGAGCCCGTCGACGACGGCGAGGCAGGGGAGCTTGTCATAACCGCCCTGACGAGGGAGGCCTTGCCCGTCATCAGGTTCAGGACGGCCGACCTTACGAAGGTCGTATCCCGAGAGCCGTGCGACTGCGGCAGAACCCACATCAAAATCGCCCCCATCAGCGGAAGGATCGACGACATGCTGATCATAAAGGGGGTGAATTTCTTCCCCAAACAGGTGGAGCAGGCCCTGATGCAGATACCAGGCGTCGGGTCGAATTACCAGATCATCATCGAGGAGATCGACGGGATGAAGGACGTCAGGATCAACGTCGAGGCCGAAGCCGGGGTGACCGGCTACGTCGTCGAGAAGGCCTTGAAGGAGGCCCTCGGCTTCAGCCCAAAGGGGGACGTCTACCCCATCGGCGGCCTGCCCCGTCAGGAGGGGAAGGCGAAGAGGGTCTTTTACAGGAAGGCAGGGGAAGGGTGAGGGCCTACCCCTGGGAGAGGTCGGCTTCGGCATTTGCCAGTTCCTCGATCCTCTCCTCAGCTTGAAGGTGTAAACCCGATCTGTTACGCCCTTCCGAGTCGTGTTCTTTGCCTGGATACCCATTGCTTTCACGATCCGCCCTAGCGGCCGGCCTCTACCCCGGCAGCCTTCGCCACCTCTGACGTCGTGGGTTAGATCCCACGGTCGTGGAATTCTTTGATCACTCGGAGCAAGTGTTTAACCTCAGGTTCAACGTCTTGATACGCCTATCGGGCCCGTCAGAAAGGCTGGTAATCAAAGTTTGAGCGCGGAGGTGTTGGTAACAAGATGGGACTTGTAGTGTTAATTTGTTTGGTGCTGGCGGTCTCGACGACCGCTGCAGAAGCCGGTGGAATGTACAGCGGATCGGACTCAATCGGAGGTCCAACCGTGATGAGTTATGCCGGGTCAGATTCGATCAGAGGTCCGACCACGATCTTCGATCCCAACGCCCGCTAAGGTGGGGCTCAAGTCATCGGAGACGACGGCGTAGTTGGCACGGCTTTTATTGGCGGTCAAGATGGTGGTTGGGTGGTGCCGTTCCAGGGAGGATCGCTTCTGAACGCTAACAGGAACGAGTTTTGCCAGGTGGTGAGAGATCACTTGAACACCGCCAAGCCTGATTTTTTCGTGATATGGATCCTGACGAGGATGATTTTGCCAGAATGACGGACGATACGCATAATCGGGCGTTGGCCGTCTCCTACTTCCACACGACCTCCACCTCGTCCGTCCGGTACCCCGGCCGGACCCTCGACTCCGCGAGGGGCGTCGTCACCCCGGCCTTCAGCATGACGAGGCCGGTGTAGGCGATCATGGAGCCGTTGTCGCCCATGAACCTCTTCTCCGGGACGTAGAACTCCGCCCCCCTCTCCTCGCACATTATGTTCAGCATCTCGCGGAGGCGGGAGTTGGCGCCGACGCCCCCCACCAGGAGGACCTCCCTCTTCTCGGCGTGGGCGAGGGCCCTCTCGGAGACCTCGACGAGCATGGCGAAGGCCGTCTCCTGGAAGGAGGAGCATACGTCGGCGAGGTCGTATTTTTTCGCCGCCTGGGCTGCGGCCGTCGAGAGGCCCGAGAAGGAGAAGTCCATCCCCTTGACTACGTAAGGGAGGGGGATGTACTCCTTCGCCGACTTTGCGAGGGCCTCCAGCTTCGGGCCGCCGGGATGGGGGAGGCCCACCTGCCGCGCGAACTTGTCGAGGGCGTTTCCGACGGATATGTCCAGGGTCTCGCCGAATATCCGGTACCGCCCTCGCCTCAGGGCGAGGACCTGACTGTTTCCGCCGCTGACGTATAGCACGACTGGGTCGGTGGCGCCCGTCTTCCACTTCCCCACCTCGATGTGGGCGATGCAGTGGTTCACGCCGACGAGGGGGACGCCGAACCGCAGCGCGAGGGCCCGAGCCGCCGTCGCCACCGTCCGGAGGCACGGCCCAAGCCCCGGCCCCTGAGAGAAGGCGATGGCGTCGATCATGAGATCGTCGTCCCGGGCCTCGTCCAATACCGCTTTGACGACCTCGGCCATGTGCTCTGCGTGATGCTGGGCCGCCTCCCTCGGGTGAATTCCGCCCTTGGCGGGGACGTAGGTGGCGCTCTTCTCGGCGATGACGTCCTCCTCGTCCACCAGAGCGCAGCTGAGGTTCCAGGCGGTCCCCTCCAATCCCAGAACGATCGTCCTTCGGTCAGCCTTCATCTCTCGACCACCTCATTCTCTAGACCCCCCACCAGGGCTCTTTCTCTCCTGCTATTCTCTTCTCATTCTTCTCATTTCATTTCGCAAGTTCGGGGAATAGGCCGATGTCTTTGCGGTACCGGATCCCATTGAATCTGATCTTCCGGACGTTCCTGTAGGTCTTCTCCCTCGCCTCGGCGAGGCTTGCGCCCCTCCCGACGACGGTGAGGACCCTCCCGCCCGTCGTGTAGAGCTGCTCGTTCCCCGCGGCGTCGGTCCCGAAGGCCGTCCCGTTGTGGTATACCAGAACGTCGGGATCGACCTTATCGAGACCCCGGATCGGCATGTTGGTGTAGTGGGGACCAGGGTAGCCGGGCCTCTCCTCCTCGACTGCGCCGCTCGTCACGGGCTTCACCACCCTCCCGCTGATGGCGCAGACCCCGACGCAGGCCTCGGAGGACCATTTGAGGTCAATGGTGTCCAGCTCGCCGTCCAGGATCGCCCTTGATAGGAGGTACATGTCAGTCTCGAGGCGCGGGAGGATCACCTCGGCCTCGGGGTCGCCGAGCCTCACGTTTATCTCCAGAACTTTCGGCACTTTCTCCCCACCCTCCTCACAGATCATCAGCCCGAAGTAGATCATCCCCGAATACTCAAAGCCGGTCACCTCCTTGAACCCCTTTATGGTGGGGACGGCGATCGTCTCCATGATCCGGTCCATGAGGTCAGAGTCAAGCCAGGGGTGGGGCGAGTAGCCGCCCATGCCGCCGGTGTTGGGGTTGTTCTCGAGATTCGGGTTTCCCGAGAGCTTGTTGAAGAGCCGGATCGCCACCCCCTCGTCGGGAGAGAAGGCCCGCTTGTAGTCCATCGCCGACTCCAGGGGAAGGACCGTCCGCCCGTCGGTGACGGCGAAGAACATCAGCTCTCTTCCCGCGAGCCTCTCCTCGATGTCCACCCGTCGCCCGGCATCGCCGAAGAGCTTCGGCTCCACCATAATCCTCTCGATCGTCGAGACCGCCTCCTCTCGGGAGCTGCAGACGATCGATCCCTTCCCCGCGGCTAGGCCGTCAGCCTTCACCACCAGATTCTTTTTAGGGTTGTCTCGATAGAATGCGGAGGCGTACTCCTTCGCCTCATCTGGGTTGCTGAAGTTCTGGTGGCGGGGGATGGGAACCCCGATGGCCCTGAGAAAGTCTTTCGTGTCGCACTTGCTACCCTCGAGGATCGTCGCCTCCCGTTGCGGGCCGACGATCTCGAGCCCCTCCTTCGAGAAGACGTTCACTATCCCGTCGGAGAGGTAACCCTCAGGCCCGACGAAGGTGAGATCGATCCCCTCCGCCCTGGCGAAGGATACGAGATTGGGGATCTCCTTGATGGGAGTTCCCCTCGAGAGGGCGATCTCGCATTTCGCCATCATCGAGCTTCCCGCGTTCCCGGGGGCGACGTAGACCCGCTCCACCAATGGGCTCCTCGCGAAGGCGTGGGCTATGGCATTTCCCCTCCCGCCGGCATCAACAACCAGAACCTTTGCACCAGACATTTGATCTACCGCCGAGATCGTGGGAGACGCCAGTAGATAAGGGTAATTGATGGAAAGAATCCGCCCTCGGGCCGATGACTATATTAAATGATGTCGGCTCATTTGGGGTCTTCATAGGAAATCTGCCGCTTCGAGAGTTCGTCTTTGGGCCTAACGAACCGACCCGGAGGCGAGGGGAGGGCACCTGCTAAATCTGCATCATGGGGTGTATGACCAATTATGTACTCAATAGATCAGTTGTTAAAGACGATCCGGGATAAAAACGTCGAGTTTCTCAGGTTGCAGTTCACCGACATCCAAGGGCTCGTGAAGAGCGTCTCGATCCCCGCTACAAGGCTCGGAAAGGCCCTCGACTCAGGGACCGGATTCGATGGCTCCTCCATCGAGGGCTTCGCGCGGATCCAGGAGTCGGATATGCTTCTCCGACCGGACATCTCCTCCTTTGCCATCCTCCCCTGGAGGGCGCGAGAGAACAAGAACGTAGCAAGGCTCATATGCGACGTCCATAAGCCCAACGGCGAGCCCTTCGAGGGCGACCCGAGATACGTCCTGAAGAGGGCCGTAAAGAAGGCCGAGGAGATGGGCTACACCATGAACGTGGGGCCGGAGCTGGAGTTCTTCCTATTTAAAATGGAGAACGGGAGGGCCACCACCAATCCCCACGACTTCGCCGGCTACTTCGACTTCGGTCCTGTGGACCTGGCTGAGGAGATAAGAAGGGAGATCGTCCTCGCCCTGACGGAGATGGGGTTCAAGATCGAGGCATCTCACCACGAGGTGGCGAAGGGGCAGCACGAGATCGACTTCACCTATGGGGAGGCCCTGAGGACCGCCGACAACGTCGTCACCTTCAAGTACGTCACGAGGACCATCGCCATGAAGAATGGCTTGGCAGCGACGTTCATGCCCAAGCCGATCTACGGCGCGGCGGGCTCCGGGATGCACGTGAACATCTCCCTCTTCAAGGGTGAGGAGAACGCCTTCTTCGATCCCGATGCGAAGATGCAGCTCTCCGACCTCGCCCGCTACTTTGTGGGCGGCCTTTTGGAGCACGCCCCCGCCATCACCGCCGTCACAAACCCTCTGGTCAACTCCTACAAGCGGCTCATCTCGGGCTTTGAGGCCCCCGTCTACATCGGCTGGTCGGGTCCGAACCGATCCTCTCTGATCAGGGTCCCCAGCGGCAGAGGTCTGAGCACCAGGCTTGAGTTTCGATCTCCCGACCCCTCATGCAGCCCCTACCTGGGATTCGCCGCGATCCTGGCGGCGGGGCTCGACGGCGTCAAGAGGAAGATCGACCCCGGCGACCCGGTGGACCTGAACATCTACGACCTCTCCGAGGAGGAGCGCGAGCGCCTCGGGATCAAGACCCTCCCCTCGAACCTCCGGGAGGCCCTCGACCGTCTGGAGGAGGATAAGGTCGTCAGAGACGCCCTCGGCGAGCACGTATACGCCAACTTCATCAGGCTTGGGTCTCTGGAGTGGAAGATGTACAACAACCACGTCCACCCCTGGGAGGTCGAGAGGTACATCAACACCATTTGAGGGGGTTTGGTGGTGGAGCAGAGCCGGAGTTCGGAGTCGTAAGAGAAGGTCGCCTTCCGCGACCCAACTCTCTCCAAAGCCGAAACGTATTTAACCAGCATTGTATATGAAAAGTCCGGGCCGGTAGCTTAGTCAGGCAGAGCGAAAGGCTCTTAACCTTTAGGTCGGGGGTTCAAATCCCTCTCGGCCCGCTTTGAGGGGCTGTGGCCTAGTCAGGTATGGCGACGGGCTCCAGCGGTATAATTGATGATGAGCAACGGGTCTGCTGAGGCCTCTCGACGGAGAGGCCGTTGATGATCCGTTGGAGCACTGAGAGAATCGCTCTCGGTATCGGAGAGACCCGTCGATCGTGCGTTCGAATCGCACCAGCCCCACTATTTTTGATGACGACAGCTCTAAAATATCGATGTGTGAGATATGCATGCGGTGGGTGAAGATGTACGATAATGTCATTACCATGTGCTGGTCCATAAAGGAGGTCAACAAGAACCTTCAGGACAGAGAATCGATGGCGTACTATTCGATCGAGTACCTTAAAAAGGCCTGCCTTGATCTTTCTGAGATGCTCACCTCCGGGAAAAACGTGAGTCTCGACGAGGAGGTTGAGGTGGTAAATAGGTCGGGAAGCTCCGCGAAGTTCACTATAGGTGAGGTAGCGGAGATGCTCAAAGACACCAAGAAGATCATCGAGTTCAACCTCATAGACCACGTAGACCAATGGGCCAGGTCCAAGGCTAGCTTCCCGCAATAATTCCAGACGTTCTGGAGGATAATGGTGGGGAGAGGCCCCGAACGCCTCAGGACTCATAGGGCTCATCACAGATCAGCTCTCACTTCTCTTCATCGGCGCGGAGAGGGCGGCCCCGAAAGGCCGCCGGCCTCTCTTCCGGCCTCTTCGGGAAAGTATAAAACGGTTCTCAAATGAGGGATCCTTCGGGATTCGACCCGCAGATATCCGAAGGTCGGATCGTCTGCAGTTCAACGATAAGGAGGGCGACGTTATGATCAGAGTCGGAGCGCACGTCTCAATCGCGGGCTCCATAGATCTTGCGGTGGACAGGGCAGAGGAGATCGGATGCAATACATTCCAGATATTCTCCCGAAACCCCCGGGGATGGAGGTTCAAGGAGATCTCAGAAGAAGTGGCCGAGGAGTTCAAGAGGAAGCTCCAACGCTCGGGCATGAACCCCCCCGTCGACCACATGCCGTACCTTCCCAACCTCGCCACGCCGAAGGATGACGTATACAAAAAGTCGGTGGAGGCCTTGGCTGTGGAGCTGGACAGGTGCGAGATCTTGGGTATCCCCTACCTGGTCACCCATCTTGGAAGCCATCTGGACGCCAGCAAGGAGGAGGGGATTAAAAGGACGGCGGAGGCGATTGTTGAGGCCCTTTTGTCTTCAGAAAACGAGATCGTCCTCCTTCTGGAGACCACATCCAATTCCAAAAACAGCGTAGGCGGATCTTTCGAGGACTTGGCGGAGATCATGAGAAGGGTGGACTGGGATGATCGAGTCGGGGCCTGTTTTGATACATGTCATGCCTTTGTGGCAGGATACGAACTCAGGTCCGAGGAGGGCTTGGAGGAGACGATGGCAGAGTTCGACGGGACGGTAGGCCTGGATAGAATCAAGGTAGTTCACCTCAACGATTCCAAAGGCCCCATCGGCTCAAAGCTGGACCGCCACGAGCACATAGGCCTGGGCGAGATCGGCGAAGAGGGTTTCAGTTTGATCCTCCACCACCCCGCCATAAGGACCCGTCCCCTGATCCTGGAAACCCCCTCCGACGAGAGGAGGGGAGATCGGGGGAACATCGCGAAGGTCCGAGAGCTGGCGGGAGGGGATTAGATAAGGCATCTCGCCGAAGGGCCTCGGGGGGACGTCGCCGCCGTCGCGATTCTTGCAGCCTACGGAACCCTCATCCTCACGAATTTCTGGGATCGTCCTTATCTTGCCGCCCTTCTTTTGGTGCCACCGCCGGTAATTCTAGGTCTTAAGCTGGGCGATCCCAGAAGGGCGGCGGTTATGGGCTTTGCGGGCGCCATCCTGGGCCCCCTGACGGAGATGGCCTGCGTAGAGGGTGGGGTCTGGACCTACGCCAATACTGGAGGCCTCCCTTACGTCCCTCCATGGAACTTTCCGGCCTGGGCCTGCTTTCCCCTGGCCATCTGGCTTCTGGCAAGAGCCCTTCTGAGGGCGAATGTTCCAACATCCTGCTCTCCTAAGAATCTGTTCTTGGCCCTGGTCGGGGTGGGGGTGGAGATTGCGATCTTCGTCTCATTTAGCATGAATCCGCCTGCCGCCCTGGGGGGAGGGGCGATCTTGGCAGCGGCCTTGATCCTGGTCTTCCGGGAGAGGACGACTTTGGTGATGATGGGGGCTGGAGCCCTCCTGGGGCCGTTGGTGGAGTCGCTCCCGATCTCCGCTGGAGCATGGTGGTATGCGGCCCCCGCCGAGATCTTCGGGATGCCCTCCTACATGATCCTCGCCTACGCCATATTCGGAGGCCTGGTGGGCCACGCTTCGCAAGCGGTGGGGGCGCTCTTAGCCGGCGATGTAAACTGCTGAGATGTAGGCGGTGAGCGTCGGCCTTCGGCGAGCGGCATATAAGAGAAAGGAAGGTACCGTGAGGAAAAAGAACAGATCTTGAAATCGGATCACGTGAGATAACTGAGGGTCAAGAGAAGATCGTCCTCAGATATCGGCTTCAAGAGATAGGTGACCGCACCCAGATCGTAGCTTCTCTGGATGTGCTCGGATACCAGGGAGCCCGTCAGCATCACCACTGGTATGCTTCGAAGTTCGGGGCTGGTTTTCAGCCGCTCTAATAGCTCCATCCCGCTTAAACGGGGAAGTCTGATATCCAGCAGTATCAGATCTGGGAGGCCAGAGCCATCCTGGCGGAGTTGCTCAAGGCAGCTCAGAGCCTCCTCGGCGTCCCCGGCCAGATAGATCTCCCTTTCCGGACAGATCCTTCGAAGCTGCCTGGAGGTGAGCTCAGCATCGTCTGGGTTGTCCTCCACAAGCAAAATCTTCAGGGTTTGATCTCTTCTATCCACATTCACCTCCGAGCTTTTCGATCCTTGAATCACCGCAGACATCGATACCTTCTCCCACTAACCACGAGATATTGCCCCTAAAAATACTTTTCCCGTTGGAGATGGTTACGCGGCGATAATAACGAAACCCCGCATAAATGTTGATTAAATTCATACAAAATCTGATGGATGTAAATATATTTAAGGCTTTTTCAGAGTTCGATCCTCTCCTGCGCGCTGCCTCTGGATAGGAGGGCCACTCTGCTGAGGGGGACGTGGTTTTGTAACCTGTAGCCCAGTATCTCGGATAAGGCCCCCGCAAATTCCATCACCTCTTCGTGGGTCGGCATCGAATCCCTTTCGAGACGATTTCGGGAGCTTCCCAAGTGCATGTAGGCCTTCAGCTCCACGAAGTCCGGCTCTGCGATCTCGATGAGCTTCGCGTAGCCCTGGGGGTCGATCATGTTCAGGTTTCTGGCTAGGGTGAGCCTCATCACCGTTCGCGAAGGGGACTCTCTGATCCTATCCAGGCTCTCCAAAAATCGGCTCCATAGGTTGGCCTGGGGGTTTGAGACTTTGAGATACGTCTCCTCATCGGGAGCGTTGAGGCTGAGATAGAGCTGGGTTGGTCGGACCTCGCCGATCACGTCGGGCATGGTCCCGTTCGTCACCAGAAAGGCTGTCATGTCCCGGCTTTTAATCTCATCGACGAGCTCCTTTATCATGGGATAGAGGGTCGGCTCTCCCATAAGGGAGACGGCGACGTGAGCAGGGTGCTTTGCCTCCTCCAGCCTGGAGAGATCGGTCGTCTCCGGAGCACCACCGTAGCCGGAGATGAGCCTCTGCTGCTCTTCCAGGATGCCGTCCAGAAGCTCGGCGGGCTCTATCCAGTCCCCAGAGGAGTTTGGCATATCGTCGATGGGCCTCCAGCAGTGGAGACAGCGGTGATTGCAGAGGAGAGTCGGCGTCATCTGGACGCAACGGTGGCTTGCGATGCCGTAGAAGTGATTCTTGTAGCACTGATCGCCTCCACGGATGCTCCGTCGCAGCCAGAGGCAGGGTTTGACTGCGCCGTGGGCCACCATGTGATATCCTTGTCTTTTAAGCCTCTCTGAAATCTGGGGGGGAAAGCGCTCCATAACGCTCGGTTAGAGAGAGACGAGCGGTTAAATAGTTATTTGAGAGCCTTAGTAAAATAGCCGACCTGATAAGCTTTAATAATCCTAGCGACGGTCGTAATAATCGGTAGGGAGACGGAAATGATCAAAAAAGAGAGAAAAATCACATCGGGGCTCGCTCTTCTGGTCGTCCTGATCGCCGCTGGGGTAGCCCAGGGGGCGGTCACCCTGAAAGTGTGCGAGTGCAAAGCCTGTGGTTGTCAGTACCTCAGCATTCAGGAGGCGATCGAGTGGGCCAGCCCTGGAGACACCGTCCTCGTGAGGAGCGGGAACTTCCACGGAAACGTCAACATATCAAAGCCCATCATCCTAAGAGGCGAGAAATGGCGAAGTGATCAATTTCCCCTCATAAACGCCGATGGGAAAGGCAGCGCCATAACCGTCGGCGCTGACATGGTGACGGTTGAGAACATGAGGGTCACAAACTCCGGCAACCAATCTGGAGATGCCGGGATCAGGGTCATCTCAAATAACGACATCATCATAGGCAACTTCGCGAGCGGCAATGGCGGTGCAGGCATAATCCTCGAGAGGGCCAGAAACTGCACTGTCAGTGCCAACGTTGCGATGGACAACAACCGAGGTATCTGCCTTGCGACCTCAGAAGGAAACCGTCTCTTCAATAACAAGCTCTATAACAACATAGAGGACGCCTTCGATGATGGCAAAAACCGTTGGGACAATGGCACTGTGGGCAACTATTACGCCTCCTTCAGTTGCACCGATGAGGACGATGACGGAATCTGCGATCTCGCCCGCCACATCCCAGGCGGCGCAAGCGTCGATGCTCTCCCGTTGACGTGCGCTGCCGCGCTGGGGTAGCAAGCCCAGTCGACCGGGGGGATATTCGGACGTCTCTGGCTCAACCGAACATCCTCTGGGCGCTGGCGTTCATCCCCGCCTTCTCCTGCGCCTCAATCCAGGTGGAGGCGAGGATCGAAAGGTCCAGGAGAAACTCACAGAGGTAGACCTTCAGCTTCTCGGGGTCCTTGATATTTCTCGTCTTCTCCTGGAATATCGCCATCGCCTCTCTCTGATCTCTCGCCGCAGGCCAGATCTCCTCCATATCCTCCCGGGCCTTGAGAACGACCAGCTCTTTATCCACCTCGCTCAATCCCGTCGCATCGGGGATCCACCGAAAGGCCAGTGCAAGCCCCTCGGGGGTTATGTCATGCCTAAAATTCTTGTACATGGGGTCGGACTTCATGCTCATCTTCATGTTCTGCAATTTGAGTTCCTCCCATCTCCACCTATCCGGATCGTTTTCATCCTATTTTGAACCTCTACATAGCTTCGTTCCAGCTGTACATTTAAGGTCTCTTTTCTTTTATAAGGATTATCCATTCTATACAAAATTTATTCATTATGTTTGATATGGTTTTCTGTCTCTTAGCCTTAACCTTCATCAGATGCAGATGCCTTCGGCCCCGCAAGGTCGCATTTGGCGGTATTCAGAATCGATTTCATCTGAACCGTAGTGGATCCCAAATACCCCTCTCCTGATTTCACCAAGATGGAATAGCCCTTAAATCGGTATAAATTGGGTGAGATCGAAGGGCATCTCGACACCTGCCTCGGTTGGGGCCTTTGGCCCCATGGCCCGGACCCGGCCGTCGTCGGCTCCGATGAAGAGGAGCCCGTCGGAGACCGCCGGCGACGACATGACATATTCGCCGACGTTGTAGCTCCAGACCGTCGAGCCGCTCATGGCGTCGAGGGCGTAGACGATGCCCTCACCAGTTTGAGTTCCGAAGTAGACGAGGCCGCCGGCGACGACCGGAGAGGAGGCGACCGGGCCGTTCGTCTCCGCCCTCCAGAGGAGGTTGCCGCTTGATTCATCATAGCAATTCAAAGAGGAGTCGCCGGTTCCGACGTAGACCCGGCCATGAGATATGGCGGGAGATGATATGGTGCCAGTCATTGGTTCTTCCCAGATCACATCGCCGGTGGCAGCATCGGCTGCCACGAAGCGGTCGCCGCTGGCGAAGAAGACCGACCCGTCGGCCACCGATGGGGTTGAGGTTATCGGCGCCTCCGTAGGCAATTTCCAGAGGATATGGCCGGAGGAGACGTCGACGCAGTAGAGGGCCGGGTCACCGCCTGCGAAGTAGACCTTCCCATCGAAGTATGCCGGCGAAGTATAAGGGTCGATCTTGCCGGTGGAGAGGTTCCAGATCTCCTGGCCATCTAAGGTGAGATGGTGCAGAGCCCCCGAGGAGAAGGTCATCACCAGGACACCCTCGTCCAGAGCCAGGGGAGAGGAGGCGATCCCCCACCACTGGGGGTCGGTCTCCAGGGTCCTGTTCCAGACCGTCTCTCCCGTCAAAGCATCTATGCAGTATAGGTCTCCATAAAAGGAGCCAACGTAGATTCGGCCATCCTTCAGAGCAGGGGTCGAGGCCCCGCCCTTCCCGCCGATGGGGTTCAGCCATAGAAGTGACCCATTACCAGCGCCAAAAGACCCGATCCCCTGCTCGCCTTTGTAGGACATGTCAGGCCAGGAGGCGACGTAGACCCGACCATCAAAGACTGCGGCTCCGCCGCCGATATAGCCCTTGGCGGTCACCTTCTCGCTCCATAGTAGGTCCGGCGCATCAGGGCCAGGACCGCTGGCGTTTCCGGTCCTCTGGAGATCAGCATGAAAGGTCAGGAAGTCACAGAGGGCCGGCTGAAGGAGAGCGGCTGCCGCGATAAAGAGAAGGGCAAAGAGGGATCTGGTCGTCACGCTGCACCCTCCTTACGTCTCTGCCCCATCTTCAGCTTCAATTTCGCCAAAGGCCCAGACTCTGCCGCCTCCGACGGAGAAGACGATCCCATCGCTGATGGCCGGCGAAGATCCGCCTCCCGGATGGCTCCAGACCACATCACCGGTGATGGCGTCGAGGGCGACGGTTCCACCGAAATCTTCGAAGTCGGGCTTGCCGGAGAAGACGAGACCGTCGGCGTAGGCCATCGAGCACCGCCAGTCCCCGATCTCGTCTTTCGGGTCCGTCGACCAGAGAAGGTCGCCATCGGCGACGTTAAAGCAGTAGGAGACCGAGTCGCTGAACCCCTCGCAGCCGCCTGAGACGTAGACTCTGCCGTCGACAAGAGTTGGTGTCGAGTCGGTTGGGGAGATGACCTTGCTCCAGAGGACTGAGCCGTCGTCGAGGGATAGAGCGAAGAGGTCGCCGTCGCCGTCGAAGTTGTAGGTCGCCATGTAGACGACGCCGTTCATGATGGCGGCAGATCCGGCGGGCGAGTTTTCGGCGTCCATCATCCAGATCGCTTGGCCTGTCTCAAGGTCGATGCAGTGTATGGCGCCCCCCAGGCCCCACTCCCAAGCCCCGACGACTACCCTGCCCTCGGAGACGGCGGGGGTTGACTGGGCATCTCCTTCAACCTCGAAGCTCCAGATCTCCTCTCCCGTCAATTCATCGAGGCAGAAGTAGTGGTGGCCGTCCCAGTCGCTGGCGATAATTTTGCCATCCACAACGATGGGGCTTCCATCCACAGCCCCCCTCTTTGAGGGGTGGGAGCAGTTCCAGATTTCGCTACCGTCCTCCGAGCTGAGGCAGATCGTGTTCATCCCTGAAAAATAGATCTTGCCTTCGTTGTAGGCTGGAGTAAACCATGAACAGCAGACGTCTGCGTTCTTCTCGAAGGGCGCAGTCCAGAGGACCTCGCCCGTGAACTCATCGAAAGCGACGATCTGGTCGACGCCATTGGCAAAGACCTTCCCGTCGGCTACGGCCACCGAAGATCCCGCCTGAAAGCCGAGATCCTCGCTCACCCAGAGGGTGGAGTTCGTCCTCGGGGCGGTCGAGCTGGAAAATCCAGTGTTCTGGAGGTCCTGGTGAAACTGATACCATCCGCTTGCTTCGGTGGAGTTCTGGTCTGATTGACCGTCGTCGGAGACGGCCTGAGCCATCGCCACCAGTAGAACGAGGACTGCACCCGTCTTCAGGATTTGGAGCTTAGTCGGAGTCATCTTTATCATCCTTATCATCCAATTGTGAGGCTTCTTCTCCGTCAGATAAACAGTAGAAACGGCCCTTTTCGGTGCCGAAGTAAACCATCCCGTCGGAGACTGCGACCCCCGCCAGGATGTAGCCGTCGTCGGGCGGATCGAACCGCCAGGCTAGGACGGGATCGGCCCCGGCGTCCTCTAAGCAGCAGATCGATCCGTCGACTTTGGCGGTAGAAAAAATGATGCGAGGCCTATCATCTGCCGCTGAAACCACCGGCGAGGACTTGACCCCGGCGTCGAGGGGATAAGACCAGATCACTTCACCGTTCGAGTCATTTATGCAGGCCAGAGCACCGGGATGACCGTGCTCTCCGACGCCGAGGTAGACCCTGCCGTCATAGACGGTGGGGGTGGAGGTGCTGAAGCCCACGGGAACGCTCCAGCCGCGGTTCTCAAAGGTCCCGTTCATCTCGTCGAAACCGATCTTCCAGGCGTAGCCTTTCTCAGCCGAGAATTCGGACGCGGTGTAGATCGAGCCGTCGCTGTAGGAGACCGAAGCCCGGACCCGTCCGGGGTCTGATACCGCAAAATCGATCCTCGAAGCGTCGGAGAGGTCCAGATGGTCTGCGAGGTGGCCGGTCATCCTATCGACGCTCAGAAGGAGGCCGTCGTTTGCGCCGTAGACGAGATAATCACCGGCGATGCAGGCTCCGCACCACATGTAGCCGGTAGTATCTCGCGAGAGGTTCCAGACCTCGTTTCCGTCTTCGTCGAGGCAGAAATAACGCTTCGCGCTCTGGCCGTAGCCGCTCCCCTCGCCGAGGTATATCCGCCCATCAAAGGAGGTGATGGGAACCTCAAACCTCTTCTCGGTCAGATGATGGGCCCAGAGCTCTTCGCCGGTCTGAGCGTCGAAGGCCGCCAACTGCCCCGAGTCCGTGGCAGCAAATATCCTATCACCAGCGAGGGCCGGGGTGGAAATCTGAAAGACCCAGCCGTCCATCTGAGCATTCCAGATCGCATCTCCTGTCACCTTGTCCAGGGACCAGAGGGTGCCGTTGTCTGCGAGGACGTATACCTGACCCGAAGCAATTATGGGGGTGACGTCGATCCGCTGGAGATCGACGGACCACAGAACGTGGGGATCGGTAGGCAGATCGTCGGCGGTCAGGCCCGAGTTCGTCTCGTTCCTCTGGAAAGAGGGCCAATCCGACGCGCAAGCCAAGCCGATGATCAGCGAGATCGAGACAAACGAGCATATGAAAAATTTTGTGTATTGTCCACCCATAATGACCGCGACCTGCACAAATCTTTTTGAGTTTTATGCAACCAGATTAATTTGCTCATAGGAAAGGCCATTTGATTTTAAGCTTTCGGAGAAGAAGAACCCAAAAAAATGAGAGGGAAAAAGGCGGGTTTGAAAAAGAAAAAAGAGACTCGACGGCCGGTCATTCCTCTGAGCGGACGAAGACGCCGTGGTTAGTCGGGTCGCAGTCCAGTATTTGGAACCCGATGATGTACTCCTGATGGATCGCCTCCGGATCGAGACCTGAAAAGAGGTCCGGGTGGAGGATCTTTGCCAAGTAGTTCAGCCCCAAGAGCCGATCTCTTCGGTCACCCAAGCCGTCTGGCTGGTCAGGTGTGCCATCGATGGGAGACGCCGATGTGTTCGGGGTCGAGGTGAAACTGAGGCCAGTCATCGCCGTCGTTTCCCACGCCCAATTCCGATCCGGCGACATCTTCAAGGACGCAAGAAGCTGTCGCCGTGAGCACTAGAGCCAGAATGAATGCCAAGATCTTACAAATTTTATTCATGATGATTATCCCAATCGATCCGCGTTGGATTGCAATCATTTAAGCAAAATAGCTTTAGTTTACTTAAAGTTTGTTTTAATGCAGGAGAGGGGCTCGGAAAAGGGTTGACCGTATTATGCAAGATGCAAGAGTTTTTATAAACTGGGGGCGATCGAGGAAAAAACTGGACGCGGAGCGAATGTCACATGGAAAGACAGCTTCAAGACTCATCAAGGAAAGGGCCTTCCTTGCTCCAGAGCACCTTTCGAGAGCGCGCCTTCAACGGGATATACGAAGTCGTGGCTCGCCAGAACCACTTCTACGGGATCAACTGCAAGCTTTCAGGCTCGGTCTACGTGGTCTCGGAGATCGAGGGTGCAGTCCCGCTCGTGCACGGATCTTGCGGTTGCGCCTTTCACCACCGCCTGTCCCCACGCAAGCTCTTTTCGCCCATTTCCGATCTGGCTTGCACAGAGATGGACGAAACCGACGTTATACGGGGCGGAGAAGAAAAGCTCAGAGCGGGAATAATCGACGTTTACCAGCGATACGATCCCGCCTTGATCGTGATCTTGCCAACATGCGTATCTGGACTGATCGGCGACGATATTCCCGGCGTGATCGAGAGCCTGAGGTCAAAGATATCCTGCGATATTCTGCATGCGCCTTCAGAAGGGTTTTCCCACAGGGACGGCGATTCGGTCGAGGTATCGCTCAAAAACGCCGCAAAATCGATGAAATGTTCTTCGGCGCCACCCACAGCTCAGGACCTCCGGGGCTGTGGTCACGAGGAGATGATGTTCGCCCTTGCAGATCAGCTGATGGAAGAGCAAGACGTGATCGAGAATTCTGTGAACCTGGAAGCTTTCGGAAGGCATACGTACAGGTTCTGGAACGACGTCGAAGAGATGAGGCGCATCCTGGGAAAGATCGGGGTAGAGTTGAACACGACAGTCCCAACGGCGAGCGTCGATGCGATCAAACGCGCGCCTTCCGCGCCTCTAAACATCGTCGTGACCAGGAACACGAGATGGGCCGACAGGATGAAGGAGAGGTTCGGAACCGATTACGTGAAGAAATGGTATTTCTACGTCGGATTCGACAAAGTCGGAAAGTTCTTCATCGAGATGGCTTCGAAGCTCGGCCTCGAAGGCGAAGCTGAAGACGCAATCAGGCGCGAGAGAAAAAGGGCTCTTGGAGATCTGAGCGAAAGCCGTCGCCTCTTCAAAAGCTATAGCTTTGCGATCTCGACTCAGAGTTTCCTCTTCAACCCGAACCTTTTGAGCGTCTATACAGAGGACCTCCAGATGCCTTTGAGGTGGATCCTGATCGATTCTCAGCCGATGAAGAGCATGAAAATATCCAGAGATACCGTCGAGATGATGACTGGAAACCTGATTGACATTGCAGAAAAACAGGATATGGAAATCGAGATCCTGGTGGACCCGTCCTCCGAGAAGATGGCCAGAGTCGCAAAAGGTGTGGATTGGCTTCTCACCGATCGGACTGGCCCACCATCTGAAAAAGAAGGGGACCTTGGGATGATGAACATCGCAACTGCAAGCAACTTGATCCATCAGACGGGATTTTGCGGCATCGTCGAGTTTGGAAAGCATCTCGCATGGAAGCTGCAAAGGCGTACAAAAAAGGATGCTCAAAAGGATGCTTCGAATCCGCATCGAAAGCTCATCGTCTCGAGGTTCGATTACGAAGAGGACTGTTATCCGATGATCAAAGATCCCATGTGCTCATCTTCGAGAAGAATGTGGTCTGAGATATGGTGTTGATATGAGAATGGACGGTGGCAAATTTTTCGGCGCATATCGGGCGTTTTCCGGGATCAGAGATGCGGTGGTGTTAAATCACGTCCCTGTTGGGTGCAACTGGGGCGCGGGAATGTTCAGAACCATCTCGGATCAGGCCGACGTCAGGCAGGCCTGTACAGTAATGCACGAACGTGAGATAGTCTTCGGCGGCGAAGAGTCGCTCCGAAGGGCGCTTTTGCGCGCAGACGAGCTTTACGATGCACCCCTTTTTCTGGTCATCGCAGGAGATGTACCCTCAATAATCGGGGATGACGTTGCGGGAATTGTAGACGAACTCTCCTTGGAAAAGGAGGTTTTGTGGACGGAGGCCGCAGGATTCAGCGGCTCCATGAGATCTGGGTATGAAGAGGCCCTCTTGAGGCTGGCGCCGTTGATGAGCGGTTGCGACACGGCTGAAGGCTCAATCAACCTGATCGGTTTTTGTCCAGACGACTTCAAGGTCGAATCAGACGTAAAGGAGATCAAAAGGTCGATGAAGAGAGCCGGAATCGAGGTCAACTGCGTCATTTCAAACTGCAGCTCCGAAGAGTTCAAGAAAGCTCCGGCAGCAGAACTCAACGTGGTCTTCGGCCAGGGAACCGATCTTGCAAAACTGATGAAAGAGGAATTTGGAATTCCTTACACAGAGCTTGATTACCCTTACGGGATCGAAGGCACGGAGAAGTTCATCGAATACGTCTCCGAATCTCTTGGGACGGGGTGGGATGCCGACCTTGAGCACGAGATCGAGCCTTTCAAGAAGGTCTACCTCTACTTGCACGAGCTTTGCAAAACCCCGGTCTCGATAATTGGCGATTTTCATGCGGGCCCTCTCGCCGAGTTTCTGGCAGCAGAACTCGGATTCGAGGTGGAGCATCTTTCCTCATCTGGAAGTGACCTGGATCGGCAGAGGTTCGAGCAGGAAGTTAGAGGTTCTGACACAATGATGATATTTGGGTCCAGCTTCGAGCGAGATCTCGCGAGGGAGCTTGAAGTGCCTCTCGTGAGGTTCAATTATCCGGTCTTCGATCAGGTCAGCATTTACGACAATGCGCCGTATGCGGGTTTCGGAGGCGCGGCATTTCTGACCGAGACCATCATCAACGCGATCATGGGACTTGGCGATTTTTAGCCAATTCAAAACCATATTGAGCAGCGTAGAGCTCAGGAAGAAAATAAAGGACATAAGCGATTGAAAAGGAGGGAGCTTTGCCCCAGATCTGCTCAGTTCATGATTACCCCTCTCCAAAATGTAATTTTTGAAACGCGATTAAAATCGTTTAAATAATGAATTCTCGTTATATTCCGTCTTAATACGGAAATATTATCTGGGAATGTGTTTTAATTCAATTCCAATCGTTATCAGAAACATTAAAGTAATTTGAATGCCTAATATCTAGTTAAACCAAAACGAAAAGGTGAAAATCCATGTTATTTTATTGATATCTAGCCTATTTGAAAGGGATGTTTCTAACGTAGTATCCGAAATTAATACGTCTAATGAACTAAAAAGATTTATGAAGATTGAATCAGAGATTAAAGCCCAAGATATCTACAGAATCCAATCAAATATCGATTCTAAAGTAATATATGACTTTTTAAGTAGAACTATAAGGCAAAACAAGAGATCAAGAAATAATAAGCACCAAATCGTAATTGTTGATACCACTTCTATCTTAATGGATCTCAATACTTGGAGGAAACGCTACAAAATTGGTAAAATAGATAAAGAATATAAATATTCATATTCTCCATCCGTGGGATATTACGTCGGATTTAAGTTGATTTTGGCAATTAATCAAAATTACGAACTTATAGGATTTAAAGTCCATGAAAATGGACCTAATGATGCTAAAATTCTAATATCATTTGTTGAAGACCTCTATAAATCGAGAAGACTCATATCTGGTGATGTAATTATTTGTGATCGTGGTTTTCCTTCAAAAAAGAACTATAATGCACTTATTAATCGATTTTCACTAATCCCTGTGATATATCCAAGAAAAAATACGAATTTGCGGAGAATAATATCCAATCTGACCCCTCCATTAGATATTTTTAGAAATAATTATAAATTACGTAAATGGCATTCAATTGTGGAGAATTTCAAGAAAATGATGAATCATTGGGGACATTTCAAGTTCATACGATATAGGATCGAGATTTTCTTCAATATAGCTAAAAATTCTATGAATTTGAAGAGAAATCATCAGTATACGAAAGCCAGTATCGAAAA
>LDZU01000011.1_pt1 | contig 55543 bp, 48 predicted proteins | sample 615531 | NCBI WGS metagenome assembly LDZU01 (sample SAMN03408293, study PRJNA278302) | terrestrial metagenome | isolation source: oil reservoir sample SB2 | place: USA: Alaska, North Slope, Schrader Bluff formation | collected 2011-09 | reverse complement strand
CAACCAAGGTATCTCAAAGCTTCCAAAGCAGAGAAGCACAAAATACTGGATGAATTCATCGCCACAAGCGGATACCACCGCAAATATGCCATTCGTATCCTGAGACATGGTTACCCGAGAAAGCAGCAATAGTACTCGACCAATCCCTTCCCCATAGACCGATTTACAGCCTGTGCACAGGTTGGCGCAGAACTGTTTTCAATTTTTCCGGAGCAGTGCGGCGCACATCGGATAAGTAGATCTCATGGTGTTTCCCATTGAGCTCATAACCATTTTCATGAATGAACGTGTGCATCCGTGCAATATTGGGACCTTCAGCGGAATAAGGTCCAAGATGGGTGAGCTGCACCGCCAGACCTTCGTGGAAGGACTCAAAGCGCACCTGCCTGATCACATCCAGCTCTTTTTTCTTTTTCAACACCTCTGATCTGGCACGTTCGACCCGCTCTCCATTGACTGGCTCCGGCTGGGCAATCATCATGGTCCAATCCCAATTCGATTTATCTGTGGTGCTGAACTGCGCCATATCTTCCACCCACCATAGCCCTTCGGATGGGAAAACACTGTAATCCAACCCCATTTCTTTTTTAATGGCAAATTTGAGCGCATAGGAAAGCGAGAAAAGTGCTTCGATCGCTTCTTGATAGGCTTTTTCCTTATTGGGATCCCCATGACCATCGATCATCAAGTAGTTCATGGGTGGCACCTCGACCAATACCGGATCGCGAGGGGGAAAGTACAATTCCTTGTGTGTTTTCTTCCATTCCAATTTTTCCATGGCTCCATTTACCTCTTTCTTTATTTCTTCTACAGTCGCCTTGTACAAGACATCAAGTACACTATCCCCTGCAATCCATTCATTCTGAAAGTCTTTCAACCGCATCCGTGATCCAATTCAGCTCGGCATCCAATAAGGTGATTGAATGATGGAAGAGTTCCTTGGCTGGAAGAGCCAGCCGCTCACCTCCATCCAATTCATATTTCGTCTTTACCTGTGCCAATTGTTCTTTCAACATCGTTTGATGAGAACGCAATGCCTGCAGCAATTCAGGGTGTTCCAGCGCCAGCAGATTTGCAAGACCCAGGTCAAAATCGTCAGTGCGAGGACGAGGATTAGTTAATCGCATGCGAACCGCTTCCCGATATTCCATCCAACCCTGCTCAGTCAGCTTGTAGATCTTGCGCGTCGGGCGCTCTCCCTCGCTGTGTTTCTCGCTGCTGAGCAGTGCGCGATCCTCCAGTTTGTTCAGAATGTAATAGATCGAGGAGAAACCGATTTCTGTCCATTCGCGCATACCTCGCCGGACAATATCCTGTTCGATCTGGTAGCCATATCTTGGCTCTTCAGCCACCAGCCCTACAATGACGAGTTCGGAATTCGTGAGGGTTGTTTCCATTTTTATCCTAATTCTATATTATTCTAGTATTAGAATAATATTTTGTCAATCATCCATATGAAAATCAAGTACAAAAACAAAGATCGCTCTTTAGACCTCAGGATTGCCCTGCAAATAATATTGACTGGATTTGATTAGTGCCTTCATTCATTTGATTGATCAAATGGGAACAAGAAAAATATTTTCACGAATTAATTCATCAGGGCTATACACTAAACGCGTAAAATCCTACGAAACGATACACAAAACAATCTTTTTACATATTTTTAGGAATTATTTGAACTCAAAATAACAATTGAAGAGTTGATGGATCTAAAAAAAGCATTAGTGTATGTTTCTGACACCCCCAAGGTAAACGATCCGGCATTTGAATCACGAAATCAAATTTAATAAAATGTTAATGAGTATACATAGTGTATAGTCTCTTTTGGAGGCATTTCCAAATGAAGACCAATAAAGAAAAAATATATGATTTTTTGAAACTATATGCTTCCGCCCATGAGGATAGTGGGGTGACCACCCAATACCTGGCGGAAACACTCGGCATCCTGCGCACTAACGTGAGCACCATGTTAAATGAACTCGTTTCCGAAGGTCGCGCGGTGAAAACAAATGGTCGACCTGTTTTATATAGAGTTAAAAGCCAAGCCGATATCAAGGAGGATCAGTGTTTCGAGAACATCACCGGAGCGAATGGAAGTCTCAGACGTCAAATTCAACTCGCCAAAGCCGCCATAATCTATCCCGAAAAAAGTTTGAACACTTTAATCGTAGGTGAACAAGGAACAGGCAAGAGCTTCCTCGCCATGATCATGCACTGCTATGCTATCGCAGCGGGTGTCTTGCCCGAAAATGCGCCTTCCATTGTTATTGATTGCAAGGATTATTTGAGCGCTGAAAGCAATCTGATGGAGGAGTTATTTAGCACGGATGGTGAGAGTGGTGTCTTTTCTGAAGTTGGACGGGGCGTCTTGCACATTGATAATGCCCACATGTTGAGTACAGGGATCCGCAGCCAATTTTGTTCCATGATTGAGCAATGTCAGCAGCACAACGGTAAAACGCTGAAAAAAAACTCTCCCATGATGATTGTGGCAAGTGATACATCCAACAAGGCAGCCTGTGAAGATTATGCCAAAGTGTTGCCGATCATAATCGAGTTGCCTGCTCTATCAGAGCGACCCATGGACGAACGCCTGACACTCATTCAGAACTTTTTCAATATCGAAGCAGCCCGTGCAAAAAAGACACTGACCATCAATACAGAATTACTGCGCTGCCTCCTACTGTATGATTGCAATCTAAATATCAAACAGCTTAAGGGAGATATTAAACGAGGTTGTGCCATGGCATATCTCCGCGAACATGACTCCAAGGACGAGAATCTCAACCTTTATCTCTATGATTTTGAACCTTATGTTCGCAAAGGGTTTCTTAATTATCACGATCACCGCGAGGAAGTAGAACGCATTATTCCATCGAATTACAACTATACCTTTTCCGGTTTGACTATGAAGATGAGTGCTATCGATCGCGAAAAAATCAAATCATCGAGTTTTTATAACCATATTGATCACAAGGCGGACGCGCTGCTAGAGCGCGGTTTATCCAGGGAGGATGTCAATCTCTTGCTCAGTGCGGAGTTTAAGGAGGTCTTCCATCAATACTTGAAGGACATATCCCGACAGGTAATCAACAAAGAACAGCTCATCAAGCTAGTGGACGAGCGCACCATCTCCCTTGTTGAAACGTTTCTTGACGAAGTCAGTAAAAAATTGATGCTCGACTTTCCACCCTCAGTATTCTATGGACTATGCTTGCATATCGACAGTATCATCAAAGGCAATACCACCAGGCAGCCACTACCCAACAATCAGATACCAGAAATATCGGAGCAGCACAAAGCAGTGTATCTATTGTCACTTCAATTTGTAACAAAGATCGAAAAAACATTTTCTGTGACACTCCCTGCCGAAGAAGCACTCTTCATCACCATGTTTTTATGCTTCAAGGATTCTTCAGTAGATGAAATGAAAAATCCCGTGATTCTTTTTGCATTGCTCGGCAGTGGTGTTGCAGCCTCGCTGGCTGGTATGGTCAAGCAGCTTATCCAGAGTGACAACACATTTTTCTTCGAAATTCCATTTGAACACCACCCATCGGAGACGTATGAGGCGCTATCAGGCTACGTTAAAAAGATCGATCGCGGCAAGGGAGTTATCGCACTGTATGATATGGAGTTCCTGAAAGACTTCTTTGAATCCATTTCACTGGAAACAGGGATTGAGATCCGTTCTGTGGAATTTCCCATAACACTGGTCGGTATCGAATTAGCAAGACGAGCAGCGGTGGCGAATGATGTGGACACTCTGTATCAAAACTTCATGCAAAGCCTTCACAGTTATACCAAATCATTCAAACGGGTGATCGTCACACTATGCACCACAGGGGAAGGTAGTGCACAGGAATTAAAAAAATATATCAAAAAATATGGCGAAATCCACGACATGGAGATCATATCCCTGTCTACGGCTGATCAAGAGCAACTTCGGGACCAATTACAGGCATTGCAAACAAATTCGGTCATTTATTGCATTGTAGGTGTATACAATCCCAATTTATTGGGCATACCTTTCATTCCTATCAGCGATGTGCTTGGAGTAGACCCTTCTGCATTGCCGGAGATTTTGAAATTCAAAAATCATGAGAAAAGTCGCATTGATTTCGATGAAGTATTCCGCTATCTTGGGGAACAACTTGAGCATGTCGATATTAAAAAAATGCAACGCATGCTACCTCCTGTGATCGAACAAATCGACAAGGAAGTTTTGCATATGTCGCTCGACACGGAAATCGGTCTCCTGATGCATATAGCTGCCTGTATTAACCGCATCCTTGCGAAAGAAGCGATTCCCAAAAATATTCACAAGGAACACATACTCCAGACTCACGCTGACTGCTATAAACAACTCTTGCGGATCATAAAACCCCTGGAACGGGCATTTGACATCATCATCCCCGATGATGAATTAGCCAATATCATCATGATCATCAACAAATTGTAGAAGGGAGCATATTCATTACCATGGCTTTGGATAAAAAAATGGAAGATATTGCAATGAAAATCATTGCCAACGCTGGTGCAGCGCGCAGCAAGGCATTCGAAGCTCTGTCAGAGGCAAAGAGGGGAGACTTTATAAAGGCAGGAGAATTGTTGGAGAGTTCTGACAAATATGCGCATGAAGCCCATCAAGCGCACAGCGCTTTACTAACGATGTATGCCAATGGGGAGTTTGATCAAAGCGACGTCCTCATTTCTCATGCCCAGGATCATTTAATGTGCGCAGAATTGGCTAAAGAGCTGATTGCCGAAATCATTGAACTTCGCAAAGATGCAGAAAGGAGGTGAAAAAAATATGAAAATTTTGTTAGTATGTGCAGGTGGTGCTTCGACAAGTATTTTAATGAAAAAAATGAAGAAATATGCCGAAGACAAGGGATTTGAGCTGGAGATCATTGCCAAGGGATTGAGCGATTACGATGAATATGGCGCCCAATTCGATGTGATTCTGCTTGGCCCCCAAATTTCCTACAAACAAACTGAGATTGAGGAACACTCCAAAAAACCGGTGGCTGTAATCGCTCCCTACGATTACGCTGTGGGGAATGTGGAAAACATTTTCAAACAGGTTGATTCCATTCTTCTAAAAAATAATACATTAGAGAGGTGATTTTATGAACAAGTTTTTTGAAAGTAAATTTATGAAATGGTTGCAAAAATTTGGCGAAAAGCTTGGAAACAACAAAGCTTTTTCAGCAATTTCTAAGTCCATGATGGGTACTATGGCAATCATCCTTGTTGGTGCTTTTTTCCAGATTATCGCAACCGTTCCGACACTCTTCGGTTGGTATACAACTGAGAGTACGATCTATCAAGTGTTGTACACGCCGTACAACATGACCATGGGCATTTTATCCGTATTCGTGGTATTCATGATCGGGTATAACTACGCGAAATCGCTAGCCATGAAACCCATGCAGAACGGTATTGTGGCGCTTATCTGCTTTTTGATCGTCGCAGCACCCGCAACTACAGTAACACTGGCAGATGGAACAACGACCATGACAGTTCTCGACTCCTCTTACCTTGGTGCAACCGGTCTATTCGTTGCCATCCTGATCGGCATCCTGACCGTCAATCTCACCCACTTTTGTGAAAAAAAGAATATTGTCATTAGAATGCCGGATGTTGTGCCATCTTTTCTCAGTGAAGCATTCTCAGCCATGCTGCCCCTGTTATTCAACATCATCATCTGGTACGGCATTGGTACCGCGTTAAACCTGCTAACCAATGGACAGATGAATCTCCCCTTATTGATCACGTACATCCTTTCCATCCCTCTTTCCGCCATCAATACCGTACCCGGCATGTTTATTGTTTGTTTGTTTGCCTGTTTGTTGTGGACATTTGGTATCCATGGGACAATGGTTGCATTTGTCGCACTGATGGCGGTGATGATGCAGAATACCGCTGCCAACGCTGCAGCGGTCGCCTCCGGCAATCCACCGCAGTTCTATGCAACACTCCTTTTTGGTGCAATAGCTTGTGCCGGAGGGACCGGCAATACACTGGGGCTGGTACTGCTTGGTTTGAAATCAGCCAAATCGAAGCAGCTTAAGGCAGTTAGTAAGGCAGCCATCGTTCCAGGTCTTTTCAATATTAACGAACCTGTGACGTTTGGCTTCCCCATCATGTACAATCCGATCATGGCAATCCCGTACATCCTGACCCCACTCATCACCATGTTACTCGTATACATCGGGTATGCCATCGGATTCTTCAAGCCGGCTTATGTAACGATTATGTCACTATTGCCCTTGTTCATGGGTGAATTCCTGGGATCCATGGCATGGCAAAACCTGTTTATCCCAATCGTTGGAATCGTGGTAGGGCTCATTGTGTACTACCCCTTCTTCAAGGTCTATGACAAGCAGTTGGCTGAAAAGGAAGCCGCTGTCGAAGCGGAAAAGGCTGTTTAAGTGTAAGTTTTTCAACAATGCAGCAACCGCTCAAGAAGACGGTTGCTGCAAATTACCAAATTCAAGGATCAGCAATGGATAAACATTTTCCTGAAAATTTTTTGTGGGGCGGAGCGACCGCTGCAAACCAGTGCGAGGGAGCATGGAATGAGGATGGTAAGGGCATCAGCACGGCAGATATGTTAACCTCCGGCTCGCGGAAGAACCCCCGCATTTTTACACGTGAACATCGTGCAGATTGTCACTATCCATCCCATGAGGCAATCGATCATTATCATCGATATGAAGAGGATATTGCACTGTTTGCCGAGATGGGCTTCAAGATATTTCGCATGTCCATCGCGTGGACGCGCATCTTCCCGAATGGGGATGATGCACAGTCCAATCGCGCAGGCATTGAGCATTATAGAAAGGTGTTCGAAACTTGCAAGAAATATGGCATCGAACCACTCGTAACTCTTTCTCATTATGAAATGCCATACCATCTTGTTAAGGAATACAATGGCTGGGCAAACCGCAAGACTATCGAGTTTTTTACAAAATACTGCCAGACAGTGATGACCGAATATAAAGGTCTCGTCAAATACTGGCTGACCTTCAATGAGATCAATATACTGGCTACTCAGTTCGGTGGGCTCGCAGCGGGTGGAATCATGCCTGAGGCGGATAGACCAGTCATGTTCACTGCATTTGAGAAAGAATCCCCGCAGGCACAGCAGCTACGTTTTCAAGCCCTGCATCACCAATTCGTAGCCAGTGGCAGGGTCGTGCAATTGGCACATGCCATCGATCCTGAAAACAAGGTTGGCTGCATGATCGCTGGCATGGTCCAGTATCCGTATTCACCGAACCCCATGGACATTCTGGAAGCACAGAAGAGTATGCGGCTGGGAAACTATCTATGTGGTGATGTGATGGTGCGCGGTGAATACCCGGCTTTTTCGCGCAGGTATTTCAATGAAAAGGGCATCACGCTCGATATTACCGAAAGCGATCTCGAGGCAATAAAGAAAGGAAGAGTTGATTTTTACTCGTTCAGTTACTATTCCTCGGGCTGCGTATCCAGCGACCCGGAACTGCGCAAACAGGCGGGCAATATGCTATTCGGAGTGCAAAACCCGCATCTCAAAGCTTCTGAATGGGGCTGGACAATTGATCCCCTGGGTCTGCGTATTTTTCTCAATGAGCTGTATGACCGTTACCAGGTCCCGCTCATGGTCGTTGAAAATGGGCTGGGCGCCGTTGACAAGGTTGAAGTGGATGGCAGTATTCATGATGACTACCGCATTGCATACCTGCGCCAGCATGTGGTCGCCATGCGCGAAGCCATCGAAGATGGGGTTGATCTGATGGGTTATACTCCGTGGGGTTGTATCGATCTGGTGAGCGCATCCACCGGTGAGATGGAGAAACGCTATGGCTTCATCTATGTCGATAAGGATGATAATGGAAATGGCACGCTCAAGCGCAGCCGGAAAGACTCCTTCTACTGGTATAAAAAGCTCATCGCGTCAAACGGTGCAGAATATTGAAAAGGGAAATGAACATTTCTACAAACCCCACTTAATAATTTACAAGATAAGAGAAAGGCACCTGTTGAAAGGTGCCTTTTTAGGAAACCTTGGTTGGATTAGAACCAACAATATCCAGATACAGAGATCTAAACTCAAATTCACTTTTATCAATAAAAATAACCAAATTAATAAATCTATTCTCGCCACCGCAGTACAGCTTCGAATGCTCGCTTAGCGCTGGAACAGTTCTCTCCTACCACCCTGTTCTCGGCGGGGTCTGCTGGAGATCCGGTTACCGACAGAACCACCTCTTCGCCTGGTAAAACCTCATGCTCATAGTTGATCTGGATCCAATCCAGGGTGTTTTGTCGATATATATCTATTGGAAACGTATCACAGATCCATTCCACATAGCGGCTGTTATTGACATGCCCCAACATATCCACCACAGAGTAACCAGCACGAACTTGCAAGCGTTCTTCCCCACTTTGTTCTAATCCCAGTTTTTCCAATGGTTCATTCAAGCCAAATCGGTCAGGCAAAGATGGCAAATTCAGATTTAGCGAGCGGGGTGGTATCATACGGCGGCTGGTTGCATCGATCACCAGCCAGGCGGAAGTCGCTGCTGCAAGTGGTTTATTATTGACATCCAGCACTTCAAAATCACGGATAAAAAACAATTTCTGCTGGATGGTCTTTGGCCAAGTACGGATGGTGATTTGATCCCCTGCATGGGGAAATGTAAAGAACTTGATCTTCATACGTGAATGCACCCAGAATAGATTTTGAGCAAGCATTGCATCAAAGCCGACTCCCAATCGTGCTGCATGAATAGTGGCAGCTTCGGTTAAATGTTGAAAAAAAGCAGCCGGTTTCCAACGCTGGTTGAAATCACATTCGAAGGTATTTACGCGCGTTATATTTTCATAAATTCTTGCATCTGCGTTCATGTTTCCGCCTTTTTGGAGAGTAATGTAGTCGCTCTTTTATTCTAATTCACTCGCGTTATGAAAGCAAAATTTAGCGCTGCATATTTAGTTGGGATCTGCCATCAGATGTGATCAAAAGCCTTAACGATGGGATAAAATAAAACAGATGTGCCATTTAGAGACATCGGATTAGAGATATTGGCAATCCTGCCCATGTTGGAAATACTGCTAATTAACACGGTCAGTACCAATCAAAAGTAACATAGCACTGATATTAGGTAGGTAATGGAGTATTTTAGTCTATCACATGATTGATGCATTTATTCAAAAGGACCCAGTAAGTAGTAGTTGTCATTTTCATTAGCGGACGATATTTTCTCTTACAAATAACTATTTACTTCATTTTCGATATTCAATACACCGCATTTATTTCTAAAAAGTCGTGCACAATTTGATAGATTAACTCATCTGGCACAACATTAAAACCCTTCGTTATAGTATCCAATCTGCCCTCCCTCAAGTTTCAGCTTATACAATCCTCCATCGCGAGTTGCCGCCAGGAGCGTTTCGCCCTGTTTGGTCCATTCCAACATGACCGGCCATCCTTCTGCATTGAATTCAGTAATAATATTTGCATCAGGAATAGACCATATCGTCAACCTATTTTGCAGATGGGTTTCCCACACACAAAATGCTCGCGAATCAGGGCTCCAGGCAAAATTGGCACTCGCCACGGAAATCTGGCAAACATGGTTTACAAGATCACTGCTCCAAAAATGGATATAGGACCCCCCTGCATCACTGGTAACATGGGCTGCAAAATATTTCCCATCCGGGCTGAACCCACACCACGGTATCTCCCACACCACCCCTGATGGTTCAGAATCCTCTCTTGCAACAGGCAAGGTCATCTTTTTAACCACTTTTTCCAATTCCATATCTACCAACTGAATTGCATCCCGGTTCAATAATGTACAACACGCGACTGTACGGTGGTCAGGTGCCACAGCAAAAGAGGATATGCCATACTTTGAAATATAGATGTTAGACACTATTTCTCCGGTATTAATATCCAATGCGATCAAATTCGAACCATTGCTCACAAGAACTTGTTCTTTCCCCTTTGTTTCAACAAAATCAGGGGTTATATCTGGTAGCACTGCAAACGCTCCGCGCTGCACCCGTTTCCACCATGGTTGAACAAGGACATTCGTCGTCAGTTTCTCAAATAATTCTTCAAAAAAGTCTTCTACTCGTTGAAACTGTTTGGGATAGAACTCTCGCCCGATCAAATGCAACACATGTCCCAGGATTACCAGCAATAACAGGGGAATGAGAAAAACCACGGAAAGCGCCATGATCAACCTGTTCCTGAATTCCATGTATTTATTTCTTAACCTCATGGGGCGAACGGTTGACCATTTTATTTTCATGCTTTCCGCATCGAGCATAAAAATCTTATCGTCTTTACTAATTATTGGTCTATCAAACTCTGCCGTAGTAATGGCTATAATACCCTTCCTATCAGGAGAAAAGCACGCCAGCTTAATAAAATGATGAGACATTCCATCTGCAATCAAATCATCCCATGTGCAGCTTCGCAGTTCTTCCCCATTAAGGGCTGCAAGCAGGACCATGCGCTCTCCCACCGGGGCATAGTAATTCTCAGGATATTTTTCAGGCTGGAATGCAATTTGATTGGTCAGATAATGCAATTCATCAGACGATACAGCCATGATGTATTGGTCAGAGGGAACATGATCAAAGATTTTATTTTCGGGCATTTCCACAGTTGGTTTCCAGCAGTGTATTTCCCCGTTTTCCAATCCAACTGCAATCCGACTATCTGTGGGGGAATAAGCGCAAGCATAAGGGTTATGATTGGGGAACTGGTAATTACCAACCATCTTTCCAAATTTATCAAGTATGGTCAACCCTCCATAGTTTCGCTTCCCCTCGGCGACACCAGCAATAAATAGACTTTGTCTTTCATCAGATGAAATACAGAAGGAATGCGGTATATATGGAAGCTGCGTCTCTGAAATGATAGAACTGTTTGCACCATCATAAAGAATGAGACTGGATCCCAGGATAAACGCGTAAATCATATTCTTCTCGTCAAGAAGAGCCGCAAATTGGCTCTCGTGTAACCGTGATCCCAACTCAAAGCGAGTGATGGGTTCCAGGCTCGATGAATTCAATACTTCACCAGTATTTTTGTTTCGATTAATAAGAAGAAGTTGAGATCGCCCAGGGCATGCTGAGATTAATTCCACAACTCTGACATTGGAATAGTGTTGTTCGCTGACGCATTCGTCGGATTCCAGATCAAAAATGCGAAGATGAGTTTTTCTTTCTGTAACGACAGTAAGAATCCGCTTATTGTCATCGCTTAAAATAAATTGGTCAATTGTACTTCTCTGGAGTGGCAGCTTTTTTACCAATTGACGTGTGGCAACATCCCATACTAATATCTCACCCCACCAGTCCTGCTTCCCACTAGCAGTGATCAGGGATTTGCCATCTGGTGAAAATCGCACCAGGTTTACTTCTGCATCATGGTTCAGGGTTGCCAAAAGTCGACCTGAGAAAGTATCCCAGACCATTGCTTTTTTATCATCAGATCCAGAGACCAAGATCGAACCATCAGGAGAAAAGGCACATGTTCTTACGATCTCCTCATGATGGCTAAATATGGACAGATCCGCCGGATATACTTGCTGCGGCTTGTTTATCCATCTTAACCATGGGTGAGTTACATATCCCGCCTCAAGATATTCATGTGCTGCTTGTGCGGGTGCGCTAGAATCGACCTGATTGGCTGCCAATTGCAATGTCAAAGCGGGTCGTTCAGCCAATAAATAGCCCTGAGCACGTAGGAACTTGAGATAATCTTGTAATTTGGTGTATAACGCCTGGGGGATTCCAACCACTGCAAGAGCACGATTATAGTCAGAAATCAATTCATATATCCTCGAGGCTCTGCACATTGCTTCAATGGTATGGAGATTGCAGAGCGTGCTTTCAAGTTCCGCCCACATCTTCCCGACTGTCTGATGAAATGGTAGTTCGGATAGTTTCCGTAAATTTAAAATTTCAATGCCCTGTTTTCTGATTTGAAGTTCTTGAGATCCAAAATAATTTGCCAATCTCTGATGAGTTTCATTCTGACTAATCGATAAAATATCTTCAGTAACTACTTCTGCAAGCTGGCGATGGTAGAAAGTCATCAAAATAGCTCCATCTGCCATACGCTCCGTTAAATAAGGATCCAAATCAAAAAATAGGCGGGACCAAACGACAACGGGGAGACGGGTAATACTTGGCGACTTTGGCGAACGCCGGTGAAAATCTTGAAGTACCTGTGCATCCGCCGAGAGAATATCCACCAATTCATCTTCCGACAGACCATTTTTAGCGGCAGCCAAATAGCCCAAACTGCGCTCCACCAGCGTTTTCCCGTGTTTGTTCTCCATAGACAAACTGGCGATCATATCCCGAATTAAACCGGGAACATCATCACTTATTTCCGGTAACTGTTCATACGATCTCCAATAACGAGCACTCTCGAACGCTAACCGCAGATAAAGCGGCAAACCACATTGAGAGAACTTATTTATCAGGTATTTATGTTGTTCAGGTTGCAGAGTTCGTTGAGCTTCCGCAAGCCACATATCTAGAAGTGTCGCTCCTTCTACAGTTGCCATGGATTGAAGTTCAACGAACCGGCTCTTGGGTAGTTTTTGTTTTACGATATCCAGGTATGGTCCAGGCAGAGTAGAGATGATGATCTTTACTTTTGGCGGTAATTCTGCAGGTAACCACGTGAGGCTTGGAGTACCATTGGAATCCACAAGTTGGTCCAGTGCATCGAGGAATAGGAGGATAGGCTTTTTTCTTGCTCCCCGTTTCAAACAACGACTGAATTCTCTTACCAAATCGTTATATTCTGAGGGAACTTGAATGTCAATTTTATTACCCGAACTGGCAATCTGGCAATAAAGGCTCTCTAGCAATGCTCTCTCATTTGAGGATTCCGGCGTGGCTCCAATAAAACGATAGATACAATTTGCGCGAGGATGATCTTTCATAGATTGCTGAATAGCTTTCGCTATAAGTGCGGACTTTCCCGACCCAGAAGATCCCCATATCACCAATGGGCAAGAATCATTGCCATTGACATAATCAGCTACGCTTTTCAAGATTTCCGAGCGACCGACAAAATCTCGAGCGCGTTCCTTACCAAACACCTCGTGGGTAGAAATCTCTCTCTCCAGCGGATCGATCGTTTCAAGTCGTTCAATCTCGTTCAGAATTACTTTGGAGAGTTCATCATATACATCCTCACATAATTGCTCAAGATGATCGTCAGACATTTCACCATCCCGCCAAAATGCGGTGTATCTATGTACATTATCGGATAGCTGTTTTCTCAGATTGTTTTTTAATTTTTCTTGTTTTTGCCTATCTTCTAAATCTACATCCATGAAATTCTCAGCACTTCCATCATCAGGCATTCCTTCAATATCACGTAAAAAGCAAAATACGTGTTCTTTGGCATCGGATACCTGTAATGCACCGGAGATGATCTCCTGTTCGGTGGCAGACGCGGTATATTTAAGCATTACTTCAGGGGGGAATAAAAGTTTTTCCGCCGCAGTCAGCAATATTTGATGCAGATTGATTTCCACCTTTTTCCAAGTAGTGAATTCATCATATTTCCCGCTGCGCGGTTGTAATGTATATTTCGCCGGTATGGCATTATCATCCCGGCGATACCACTGATCTAATTGGATTTTATCTTCGGCGGAAGTAACTAGCAAAATTCGCTCAAATTCCTGTGCATCTATCTCGTAAGGTAACGGTCGCCATCCATACCGATTCCCTAGAAGGACAATGAAATTAGGACGAGGAGAAATTTTTTGACAGCGTTCAATCTCGCCCAAACAGATATTCATGGTCTGCTGGTCAAGGGAAGCTTCTTCACTCACCCCCCAACGCAGATCAATGCCTTGAAATCGGCAGCCATGTGCAGCTGCCAACTCACGTAAACGAGGAAAGACGTTCTCCTGCAATGCATTGCGCTCGGCTTTCAGATCACTGAAGGTAGAGCTAACAAAGACTCGAAATGTACGGGAAGATTGAGCCATAAAAAATATTCTCCCATATATGTGTAAATCAACCCCCACCTCTCTATTAATAATTTCGAATTCCCCCATTATTGTAATCCCGATCATCAAGAATTATTAATTTAAGGGGGAAAAAGCTTATCAAATTGAAAAATCTCACTCTTGTTCGATATTATTGACCTCATCTGACGAAACCAATTGAAGAAAGGCTTCTATTTTACGATGTGCATTGTCTCGGAATACATTAATATCATGGTGATTACACCACAAGACAGATGACAAGAAAAATATGCTCTTCACCATTTCTGCCACATCATCAACAGCGAAATCAATGGAAAATTGTTTTTCTTTTATTCCTCTAGCAAAGATATCACGAATGATGATGACATAAGCGAACTGATTGATATCAAAAAGATTTTTTCCCGAAAGTACATACCCTTTATACATATTCGTTATTAGCTCAGGACCATAGGACTCGTAAATATCGATAAACAAATCCGTTAATTGAAGGATTGCATCGGGATATGATTTAATATCCATTTTCTGATAAGCAGTAGTGAGTGTTGTGTTCATCTCGGCGATCATTACAAATAATAAGTCGTGTTTTGAAGAAAAATAATGATAAAACGTTCCTACGGCAATTCCGGCAATGAAACAAATATCTTGAATGGTCGTCTCTTGATAGCCTTTTACTTTAAAAGAAGTTATGGCAGCATCGATTATTTTCTGCCTGGAGTGAATGCCTTTTGGAGTTATCTTCGAATTCACATCATTAACACTTGACATTTTAATAGAATAATTATATGCTAAATACTAAACCGAACATGTTCGGTTTAGTATTAAATTCCTTTCGCTCTACACATTGAATTGTGAGAACATCATTCGGAAAAATTAATAATTGAGGTATCACAATAAAAATCAAAGTGTTCGCCCCTGCTTTCATAGATCATAAGACCATCGATGATACGGGATGTGTCACCATGAGCGATGGTTCTACGATCAATGATCTATATAATCTGCTGCATTTACCAATTCCATTGCGTCTCTCCTATTTTTGCAATATCAATTACGAACCAGCTAAGAAAAACACCCCCTTAAAAGATGGTGATACAGTTTCATTCTTATTCCCAATCTCAGGTGGATAGAAATCTAAAGGAGCACTAAATGCTAGGTTATACCGGAAAAATCCTATTTGTTAATTTATCGACACAAGAAACCCATTCTGAAGCAGTACCAGATAGTGTGTACGAACAATTTCTCTCCGGGGTTGGATTAGGAGCCTATGTGTTATACAACCATATCCCTGCCAGTGCTGATCCACTGGGTCCTGAGAATATGTTAGGCTTTGTCAGTGGTTTACTAACAGGTACTCCCAGTGTCATGACCGGACGCTGGATGGTGGTCTGTAAATCACCGTTAACCGGGGGTTGGGGTGATTCAAATTGCGGAGGCAATTTTTCACCCGCTATTAAACAATGTGGATATGATGGCATCTTTATTACGGGCACATCGCAAGAACCTGTATATCTTTACGTCGATAACAAGGGTGCAGAAATCCGATCTGCCGCACATATTTGGGGTGTGGATGCCATTGAATCAGAGAAAATACTACAAAAAGAGAATCACACAAAAAAGAAACCCAGCGTAGCCGTTATCGGAACATCGGGTGAAAATCTCTCTTTAATTTCAGGTATCTGTAATGATGGCGGTAGAATCGCAGCCCGCTCTGGTGTGGGAGCTGTGATGGGATCCAAAAGGTTAAAAGCGGTCGTGTTAGCCGGAACAAAACCGACAGGTTGTTATGATCCAGCAGCGATGAAAGCGATCAGTAAGGAACTGGCGGTAAAGATACGCAAACAAAATGTCCCGGCAGTTATGCACGGTAGTATCTTCCCGTTCATGGGTAAGGTAATGGGAGGCATGAAGAAAAGCGTTCCCATTGATGGCTTGTTAATGGGCATGCTCATGAAAAAATGGGGGACATCCATGACCAATGGATTGGGTATACCCACCGGCGATTCCCCTATCAAGAACTGGGCTGGATCAGCGGTTGACTACAATCGCCACTATTACAAAAATATCAATCCAGATTATATTCTCGAACGAGAGACGAAAAAGTACCACTGCTATTCGTGCATTATTGGCTGCGGTGGTATATGTAATATGCAAGGCATTGGAAACAATGAATTCAGCGAATCGCATAAACCTGAGTACGAAACCTGTGCCGCGTTTGGGGGCTTGGTGATGAACAAAGACCTGGATTCCATTTTTTATATCAACGAGTTGCTCAATCGAGCCGGAATGGATAGCATCTCAGCCGGCAATACAGTGGCATTTGCACTGGAATGTTATGAAAAGGGGATTCTTACCAAAGATATGACAGATGGTCTGGAATTGAAATGGGGAAATTCGCAAGCCATCGTTTCATTAATTAAAAAGATGATCGCTCGCGAAGGAATAGGTAATCTGCTGGCAGATGGGGTAAAAGTAGCCGCACAGAAACTAGGGCAATCCTCTTCCGAATTTGCCATTCACGCAGGAGGTCAGGAGCCTGGAATGCACGATTCACGCATGGATCCATTGTTGGGCGTCCATTACAGCGTTGATCCTACCCCGGGTCGCCATACAGTTGGGTCAGGGCAATATTATGACGTCCTTCGTTTATGGGAAAAAGTAAGCTGGGCGCCGAATCCTGGTTTTTATACGAAAGCAGATGAATATATTGCGTCAGAAACCATCGCGCTGAAAACGGTATCCGGTTCCTGCTATAAGGAACTGGTCGACGGATCAGGTGGGTGTTTGTTTGCCATGATGTTGGGCACTCAACACTGGCAATTATTCGAATGGTTGAATGCAGCCACCGGCTGGAATAAAACACCCGATGAATACATGGAAGTCGGGAAACGAATCCAAACATTGCGGCAAATGTTCAACATCAAGCATGCTGTGGATCCCTGGCAATTTCAGATGAACAAACGCATAGCAGGACACCCACCTTTGCAAGAAGGACCTTTGAAAGGGAAAAGTCTACCAATTGAGGACATGATGAGATTGCATTGGAAGCAATTTGGATGGGATGAAAAAACCGGGATACCTACCAATCTGACGATTTCGCAATTGGATTTGGACTCAATTATCGGAGAGCAAACTCACTATGTCTAACAAAAGACCGTTTGTGAACTATGACGAATGCATGGCTTGCGGAGTTTGTGCTCAAGCCTGCCCGCTGGATTGTATTTCGTTAATTAAAAACGATATTGATGCTTATAAAAAAAACTATCCTGTCTTAACTTCGACTCAAACATGCACCGGTTGTGGTATTTGTGCCAGGTCATGTCCAATTGATGCAATTCAATTAAAGGAGGTTAATAAAATAGAAACGATCCTTTCCTAATAATAGAGAGAAATCTTAATTCTTTGGTTTTACACGTTCCAGATTGGCATGTAAGAGTAAACCCTTATGGCAAAATGATCAGGAGGTCATAAAATGAGCCATTTTCACTATATCAAAGGTGAACGTCCGCAATTTCTTGGACTGGAGCAAAAGTCAGAATCTGTATCTTTTTTTCGCTATTTGATGCACTACATCTACGGAGCGAATGAACCTGCAATCATTCGCCAGGCAAAAAATATTTGCGATGGAATTGAAGCTGCCACAACACCTGAAGAGCGCCAAAAAAAGATCAACCAATTTAAAACATTATCTTCAAGCAAGATGACCCAAAGCTTACCGCATGCTCTGGTGGTCAGTCACAATGCTTCTAAAAACGTAATGGATTTTGCGTACAATGTAGAAGGACCCAGGGGTGCTCGCATAGCAGTGGGACCGTGTGTATGCCAGATCGCATTGAAAAAATATCCGAGTGGAGTGACTGAACCTGAAATCAAAGATATCACCTTGTTCTATGGCGCTGACATATACAATGATCTGGGTGCCGGTTATAAAGAGATTACAGCAGATGAAGCAAAACAGATCCTCGATGAGTGTCATGAAAAAGGCTACGTTCATCAGGCTTTATATTGCTACAACTCCGGCGCTGGATTGTTTGTGATGTGCAATTGTGATGATCAAGCTTGCGGCGTTATAAGGGGATATAACCTATCCGGGGCAGGCACAGATAAGGGTCCTGAAATTTGCAGCCGGGATGAAACTAAATGCCTTGGAGTGGACGCATGTGGAAAATGCGTTGAACGCTGTAGATTTCATGCAAGTTCGATCGTAGATGGTAAGGTAGTATTCGACCAATCAAAATGTATGGGCTGTGAAGTTTGTGTTGTCACCTGTAAAGGAAACGCACGTTCCATGCAGGAACGAGAAGATTATGAATTCGAAGATATCATGAGCAAGAAACTGCTTTTAGCCGGCAGATATGGTTATGAAGAACTGGAGGTGTTTGCATGAAAGATAAGATTCAACAAGCGGGTTGTTTCGTTCTGTATATCCTGGCAATCTACCTATGGGTTACACGAGGTTTCTGGTATCTCTTTGCAGCCCTGTTTTTGCTGCATTTTGTTGAGCTATTCCTGAAAGGCTGGGCTGTTGGAAAGAGAGCAGGGAAATCTGCCTTCGTTACTATCGTGATGACGCTTATGTGTGGTTTTACCTGGTGGCTGCCGCTTGAGAAAGCTCTGAATGAATCAAAAAGTGAGGTGAGAGAATAATGTGTAAAAACTTTGTGGTGATCAAAGAAGCAGCACCGATGGATTATCTCGTCGATTATGTCGCTTTACCTAAAAATTATGGCACGGATGCATATTACGCACGTGCAGACGTGAAAGAAATTCGGCGTACTGTATTTGAAGCACTTGATAAATTGAACGCCCTGATCGACCTCAAACAGCGGATTAGAAGAAGAAAGATCATCATTAAACCAAACCTGGTGGGAGTGTATCACAATAGTGGTTTTCGCAATGTAGATATGCCACAATCCACAGACCCCCGCGTTTTCGAAGCGATTGTGGATTACCTGACCAGGTTTTCAGACAAAATCACCATCGCGGAATCTGCTGGTGGTGGAATAGGCACAGGGAGTTATTTTAAAATCGCCGGGTATGACAAGATAGCAAAACGCTATAACACTGACCTGGTTGTATTGGAAGAACAGCCTATTGATCGTTATATGCTCCCCAAAGCCAAAGTTATGAAAGAAATTTGTATCCCACGCTTGCTCAGTGAGGTAGTCCGTGGTGAAGCCTATTATGTATCGGTGCCGAAAATGAAAACAAACTTGTATACAGGCGTCACCCTCGGTTTTAAAAATGCTATGGGAACACTGCCTGCGAATCTACGTTATCGTAATCATAATTACGATATCAATAAAAAACTGGTGGATCTGCTGTATCTATTTAAACCTGATCTCACCGTGATCGATGGAATTGTCGGCGCTGAAGGTTTAACACCTGGTCCTGTTGATCCTGTGGATATGCGCATGATTGTTGCCAGTAATAACAGCATCGAAGCAGATCGAATCACAACCAAGATGATGGGGTTTGACCCGGAACAAAACGAATTAATAAAAGAAGCCGTCAGCAGAGGTTTTGGCGACCCAAACGTTGAAATTATTGGTACACCCAAAATTGTTAAATTTAGACCGGCTGACAAATCTCTTATGAGCGATCGTTTTAAGAGTAATTTCCCGAACGTTAAAATGTTGGTTGGATTAACCAAGAATAACCCATTGACCATTAAAAGCATCGATGAAGTGACACCGCAAATGGTCAGGGAGATGGAACTTGCTTGCGGGGGAGGATGTTTGCCAGCAATGGCGCAAGTGTTTGAAATGTACCTTTATACCAAGAAACCAAGCGATACAAGCTTTGCGCTGGTTATTCTTTACGGTGAGGGGGTGTTGATTGATGATAAACGCTATTACTTTGATTCAGAAGGAAAAGTATATGATATTGATACAATTCAAGCTCTTCCCATGAAAAAATATGCGATTGGTGAATGTGCACGCGCAATGGATGGGAAAGTGGATTCGTTCACCGGAGGATGCTGCGATATTTCCGCCTGCACCTTTGGAATTGGAAAGGTCACCGGTCTTTCCGTGCCGCAAATGTCGCTCTCGAATAAAGGTTTATTTAGTTTGATTTCATCTGTTCTCACGACATACCGAACAAAAAGGCGCTGGGTAAAACAAGGGGAGTATGTTGATGTACCTTACAAACAGGAAGACTTTGATAAGATTTTCCCAATACCGGAATTAACACCAGAACAGGTACAAATGGATCATATTGAATGGCCTTTCCCCAAAATGACAAGGGATGAAATTAAACAAAATCTAAAAGCCGTAAAATTGATGTAAAGAAAGGCACGCACAATATATTGGTGAGTCACAACGTTCCTGTTGAGCACTAAACCACAATAAGAATGTAGAATGACTCACCAATACTATTTCCATCTAGCGCGCGTATTAATTAAAGAGGATGAATCCAATTCTGATATTCTTGGAGCAATTAATGAGGTCATTTATCCAAGCATATCCATTTAGAAAACAGGTTCTTTCCATCAGCCAAAAACAAAGAACAGGATTGTATCCTTCTATATATCTCTGATTCACAATTCATGCATCAAATCACGTGTAGAAGAGTACAGCTGCGCGAACCGCTTACGGTATGGCTGATACAGAGCATTTCGTTCTTCGTCTGGAACAAAAAAAGTATCCGGTCTAATCAAATCAGAGAGATCAGAAAAGCTATGGAAGTGACCGCAACCTAAGCCAGCCATCAGGGCATCCCCAAACGAAGCACCGATATTGACCGCGGCGCGGTGAATGACCTGCCCACTCACATCCGCAATGATTTGCAACCAGAGCAAATTTTGAGAACCTCCCCCCACAGCCATGATCTTCTTCAACGGAAGATTATGTTCCTGCAGAATATCAAAATGCTGGGCAATACTGTACGCAACACCTTCAAGCGCCGAGCGGTATAAATGCTGCCGTGTGTGATTCAATTTCAGTCCAAAGATCATGCCCTTCGCAAAGGGGTCATTCAAGGGGGTACGTTCCCCTGCGAAATAAGGAAGTGTGATGAGCCCATCAGAACCTGGAGCGATCTCATAAAGACCATCCAGCATGATCTCGTACGCATTGCGATCCGTTCTTTCCTGTTCCTGCAACGCATCAAAAAATAGGTGATCACGATACCAACGCGTGAGGGTTCCAGCAGTATTCGTCCCGGCTGAAACACTGTACGTTCCGGGGATAATAAAAGCATCATGCCAGATACGTTCGTCAATGACCTCATGATCAGAACAATAGATCATATAGCAGGAAGACCCGATCATAATCATCATATCTCCTGGTTGGAAAATACCGGTGCTGATCGCTTCGGCGCCCGCATCATCTGTTCCCGTCAGTACCGGGGTACCTTCTGCCAACCCTGTCTGTTTGGCAGCAACAGCGGTGACCGTACCCACCACCTCGGTGGTTTCGCGACACAGTGCCAGTTGATCGGGGCGGCAGAATAACATGACCGCTTCTTCATCAACAGTACCGTCACTTCTATAGGCTGGTGCAAAGGTATTGATCAGATATTTATCAATAAAGTATTCTCCTGTTAGTTTTGCAGTCAGATATGAGGTTGCCGTGAGGAACTTAAACGTACGTTCATAAACATCAGGTTCATTATTTTTTACCCATAATATTTTAGGGGCTACATCAGAGGAACAGATAGGGCGACCAAAATACTTTTCTATATTTTGCGGTCCGTAGAGTTCTGTCAGGGTTGCCATCTCTTTATCTGCGCGGGCATCGATCCCGTACAGAATCGCCTTGCGCAGGGGATTGCAGTTTTCATCCACCGGTAAACAATCTGCCCCAAGAGCACTGGAACCAACACAAGCAATGTGAGAGGGGTCTATCCCCGAATCGGTGATGAGCGTATTGGATAGCTTGCAAAAATTTCCCCACCATTCGGTTTCCGCATCATGTTCGAAAAATTGTGGCTCCGGGTTTTCCAAGGTATTCGGGACTCTATATGAAGCGATAATCTTACAATTCTCATCAATGAGAACACCTTTGCTCTCATAGGTACCAATATCAATTCCCATAAAATATTTCATGACCGCTTATCAACTCCGACTCAACTCACTGACAGAACTTAGGCACTCAATTGTCTTAGTTTTTCCTCAGTTCTTTCACACGATCCATAAATGCTTTAACTCGCTCCAGGTCAACATGGTTTTCAAATTTCCCATCTTTCTTGAAAGTAGTTGCCACCACCGCACCATCACAAATGGAAAGAATGTCAGCAATATTGTCGATATTGCACCCGGTATTCGCGAAAACCGGGGTTTGTGACGCAACCTCTTTCACACGGGAAAACAGCTCCAAACCAGCAGCACTACCCGCGCTCTCACCGGATACACACAATCCATCAGGAGCGCATTTGAAAATCATGGAGCGGGCTATGGCTTGGATATCCCGATCATTGATATAGACATCTGATTCTTGATTCACAAAATAGAGCAGTCGCAAGTCGAATAAGTTTAGGTCATGCTTGCGGCGCAATGTTTTCGAAACATCCGTATTTTGGACCCCACCATCGCCAACATACGCTCCAGTGAACGTTCCGCGAGCAAAGCGAGCACCGGTAGCAGCCGCCAGCTCAATGGTTGCCTGTGCATCAGAAATGACATCCACACCGAAAGGAATGCGGAGGTCAGACATCAGCTCACCGATCACACGTGCCATCGCAGAAACGGTGACAAGGGAAATGGCGCGTTGGTAAGGCAAACTGAATTCATTGGAGAAAATAATGCCATCCACCCCGCCATCCTGAAGGTTGTGCAGATCCTGTCTTGCCATCCTTACAATTTCATTCATCGAATCCTGTGGTCCATAAAGAGGATCACCGGGCAGTGCATTGAGATGCAGCATGGCAATGATAGGCTTTTCCGTTCTGAAAATATTGTTAATCCAGTTCATTCTTCCCTCTTCTGGTAATGATAACTAATTATTCACCCTGTACGGTGATCGTAACGGTCCTTTTTGCAGGACCATCGAACTCATACAGGTAAATTTCCTGTGCTGAACCCATCACCAATTTACCGTTGACAATGGAAAACAAGCAGTGGTTGCCGGTCAGCATGGCTTTGATGTGACCGGTTGGGTTGCCGGCAGTGCTGCCGTAGCTAGGCAGGATACGCGCATGAAAATAAGGATGATCTTCGGGAACAAGACGACCAAGAAATTCTTCAATGTCACTATCCAAGCATTCCAGGGATTCATTCACTGAAATCCCAGTGGTGGTATGCAGGGATATCACCGCCACCAAGCCATTTTGGATGCCTGATTCGTCAACCGCTTCACGAACCTTATTGGTGATCACCACCATTTGCAAGTACTTTTCCGTGAAGATCACAAATTCAGAATGATGGAACATGATTAATTCTCCTCCCTGATGAATTCCAGTGCATTCTCGCGCAGTACCAATTCTACAGTGCTATCACGCCAACCCAACTGCTGAATAGCTTGTGCCATACGAATCTGTTCGAAACGCGGATTATTCGAACCAAACATAACCTGGTGCCGCAGACTACGATCGATCCAGTATTTTCCCAATTCCTCGCAAAACACGTGCTGGTAAAATTCATGCGCGCTATCAAAATACAACAGGGCAGTATCCGTGTAGATGTTGGGATACTTTAACAACAGGGCGGCGGTTTCTTTGACCCACGGCCAACCGAAATGTGCCAGACAAATGCGAAGTTGGGGGTATCTGCCAGCCACTTCTTCAAATCCTAATGGGTGTCCAAAGGAAACAGGAGCATCCGGCTCCAGGCTCAACCCGGCATGGAAAATGATGGGTTTATCATATTTCAAGCACAGTTCATAGATAGGTCGCATGATCGCATCGCCAGGATTGAACCTCTGTTTGGCAGGGTGTAATTTCAACCCTTTCAATCCAAGGTCTGTAAACGCTCTTTCCAGCACGTCAAGCACATCTTTGCGATATGGATCTACACTGGCAAAACCGATGAATCGATCGGGGGATTCTGAAACGATGGCTGCTATCTCTTCATTGCTGACAACCTCAAAACCAGCCTGGGTTGTTAGATCTAACGGCAGTAAACCAAGACGGTCAATCTCAGCCACCTTCATCTGGTTAAATACATGATTCAGCGAAGCTGTTCCCGCCTTATACAATCCTAGAACCTGCTGTCTTTTTTCCAGCATTTCTTCTTTGTGATTGATCATCTCAAAGAAAGCCGGGTGGGTATGGATATCGATGATATGTTTCATAATCCGTGCTCCATGGAAAAACTTCCGATGGATCGTTGAGCAGCATACATCGGAAATATTTTCTTCATTCAATCCATCAATTCAATTTCAATCAATTATCCAAATATTCACATAGTTTTTCAATTGCCGCGGCAGCATAGAGACTGGGTTCGTTCATATAAGCTGTCACCAGTTCTATTGTGCAGTATCCTTGATAGTTCAGTTCTTCGATTTCTCGCAGTAATTGTTTGAGGGGAATCCGCCCTTCCCCAGGGAGAAGATGCGAATCGCTGTGCCCATCGCTGTCAATGATATGCATGTGGCTTACACGATCCCCTAATTTCGTAAAATAGGTCATAATCGGTTCAACATTGCAGAAGGGAGGGCAGATATCGCACATGCCGGTCAGCTTTGGAGAATTGATCTCATTCAGAACTACCAGCAGATCGTTAGCGGTACACACAACATTCGATTCATACTGGGTGAGGGGTTCCAGAATGAGAGTATGGTCAATCTTTTCAGCGTAAGCGGCTAATTCCCTCATGTTTTTCATCAAGCGTGCCCAGTATTCATCACGGGGTGTGTTGTAGCCAGCATGGGCTGCCGATATCAATGTAAACTCAGCTCCCATCTCTTTCGCTACATCCATGGATAGTTTGATGTAATCCAGGCTATCACGCCGCATGGCTTCTGTTCCGATCATCATGTTATAAGGATAGGCGTTCGTCTCAGGAGTATAGCCAATAATGGGCATTTCATAACGATCAGATAGTTCCAAGATATTTTTTACACCTGTATCTTTCAGGTCTGGGGGATAGGCATGTGGTCTTCCCCCCCAAATTTCCACACCATCATATCCAAATCGGGCAGCATCTTTGAAAGCCTGCTCAAGAGGAAAGCGCATATAACCACAGGTGAATAATCCGAATTTCATGAGAAGCTCCTTTTTCTTTTTAATAATTCGCAAGACCACCGTAGTAACGGCGGTTGTCAGGGTTATGGTCTTTGTAAATCGCAAGATAGTAGCAGAACCACTCCATGGGGATGAACATCACAAAGGGAGAAAGCATAGGATGCAACTCTTCGCAGTAATCCGCATAATCGAAAACGATCACATCCTGACTGTATCGTTTTACAAAGTCCAATGCCCGCTGGGTGGTATGGCGTGACTCGTCTGTCCCAAGCAAGAAGATATATGGAACACCTTCTTCCACCACTTCCAACGGTCCATGCCGAAATTCAGAGGCGTTGAGAACTGAGCCATGCGTCCATGTGAATTCAAGTAGAGAGATGATACCTTCTTTATAGGCTAGCGGGAGGAGGGGACCAGCTGCGATGGTGTAGATGAAAGACCAGTGGGAAGCTTTCTCACCAAGCGCTCGCCCGGGTTCTTCAAAAACCCCAATCATTTTTTCAAGGTAGGCAGGTAACTGTGACAACTGTTGATAAATCGTGGTGATCTCAGCAGCATCTACCTCAACACGAGAAATTATTTCGTAAGCAAAAGCATAGGTGGTCAGTAAATGTGCTTCCCAGATGGCTTCCGCGTGATAAGCCACCACATGATCAGTGATCTCTGCCATTGGGCAATCAGCAGTGTTGGTAATAGCAACCGTTGGTGCACCGTGGGTTTTCGCTTTTATCAGAGATTGATTTACTTCTTCGGTTTCACCTGATTGTGAGATCCCGATCACCAGACTTTTTTCATCCAAGCTCAATGGCGTAGAATCCAAGAAATCGAAGCCACTGAATGCTCTACACTCGATGTGGCTGTACAGATCAAAAAGCTGGGTAGCAGTAATAGCAGCGCTCAAGGGAGAACCACAAGCAACGAAGTAAACACGATCAATACCGGTTTTAGAAACGGTATCCACAATACATTTGATGACGGGTAGGTCACGCTTGAGAATATCCTGGACCTCGCCAACCAGGCTGGAGGTCACCAGAAAATCCACATCTTTCTTGTCGATTATTAGCATAACAAATCCTTTGAATAATATTTATAATAATTTCAGCGGTTCCTGTGACCATGCCGAACGGCATGGTCACAGGGATTCAGAGAAAAACTATTCTGATAATTCTTCCTTCTTTTTGTTTTGTTTTTCCCAGAAGAAATAAGCGGGCAAACCGGTTGCCACAACGATCAACGCTGCAATCAGACCGGGGATGGGAGCCCATTGGAAAGTTGAGACAACCAGAATCATGGATGATGCAATAGCGATAAAGGTCGTCAACCACCATACTGGCATACGGTAGATCGGTTTGTAGTCAGCATTCTTGCGGTTCCAGATCACAGAGCCAAAGGTCAGGATATTCTTGAGCAGTAAAACGAGGGTGAAGTATCCAAGCAGTTCGGTGAAGTTGGAGGCGAAGATTAAAATGATACCCAATGCGCATTGGATGATGATAGAGTAATCGGGAGTTTCATATTTTTCGTTGACGTGGGCAAACACTTTGAAGAACAAACCGTCTTTTGCCATTGCATATTCCAGGCGCGGCTGGTACATGATGCAGCTAGAAAGAGAGCCAACGATCACGATGATACCGGTAACTGCTACAAAGATACCCGCGATCGGACCAATAACTGGTAAGCGCGAGATGGCATCCGCCAGAGGAGCACCAGAAGCAACCAGTTCGTCAAATGGCATCAAACCACTTACAACCAGAGCCAGAGCGGAATAGAGCACCAATACAATAATGGAAGAACCGATCAATGCACGAGGCATGGTCTTTCCGGGTTCTTTCATTTCACCAGTCATGTAGGTAACCGCCGCCATGCCGGTGTAGGACCAGCTGGTAGCAGAAATGCCTGCTAATAGCGCAGCGATGCCACTTGGGCTACCAGCAGCTGGAGCTGCGGAAATGTAATCACCCCGCAGATAGAATGCACCCAGACCAATGACCAGTACAAATGGAATGATCTTGGCAAAGGTAATGATGGTCTGGAAGCCACCACCAACCTCAACAGAGCGCAGGTGCAGATACATGAAGATCAATACTGCTACCACAGCGATGAGCTTACCTGTCAGATCACTCATGGGGACAAGGAACTGCATGAAACGCACAATCGCCAGTGCCATGATGGAAATTGAAACAGGGTCATTCGCCCAGAAGGTTGCCCAACCGCTCAAGAAAGCGAGGGGACGACTGCCAGCTTTTTTCAAGTAAATGTAGTCAGCGCCATCCACCGGGTAGGCGGTTGAAAGTTCAGCATATACCATCATTTGAGGAATAATGATTAATCCACCGATAACAAATGAGAGTACGGTCATCAGAGGAGAACCTGCTGCACCAGCGACCTCACCAACGGACGCAAAAATGCCTGATCCGACGGTTGTTCCAACTGCTATAGCTAATGCGGGCCAAACGCCCAGCTTTCGTCCAAGTTCTTTTTGTTTAGACATTTTCTCTCCTATAAAATAATTATCTTTTTAAAATTTGGAGAATTATCCTTGCAGTTTTGCCAGAAAATTCTCAATGAAACGGGGTATATTTTGCTCTTGTTTTCTCCTTTCTTCTTAATATTTTTTACGAACGAGGAATACCGGGGTCAACCCTGGAAAAGTTTACGGAATAACGGGCGGTATCCCCACGAGTGTACGCACGGCTGAATTCGATCACCTTTCCTTGTTCGTCCTTGCTGACACATTCGAAAAGAAGCACCGCAGTACCGGGTTTTATTTTCAATGTACGTGCATCTTTCGCGTCAAGCGTGGTCAATGAAAGCGTTTGCCAAGCGGTGGTCAAACGGATGTCGTTAAATTCGTAAATGTCATAGAGCGAGAATACGTTCAGATCGACCTTATCCAAATCTTTCAGCAAAACACAGGGAATGTAAATATGCTCGATAGAAACAGGTTCCTCGTTAGCATAATTCAGCCGCTTAATATAGTAAATTTGGTCATCAGGTTCAATCTGCAAAATATGGGCATATTTAACCCCTGCCGAACGGACTGCTTTAACTAAAACTTTGGTGGATGGTTCAACATTCCGTTCACGCATAGTCTGTCTGAATCCTGTCAATTTATCTAAATCACGATCCATGCGTTTAGAAACTACGAATACACCCTTCCCCTGAATTGGTTGCAGCAGCCCCTCATTTACCAACGCTCGGATAGCACTGCGCACCGTCAAGCGATTCAAGCCATACTTCTGAGCAAACTCATTTTCAGATGGGATGGATGCCCCGGGAATAAACTCTCCACTCTCAATCTTTCCGCGGATGATCTCGCGGAGCTGGAGATACAGAGGATTATTGGTGTCTTCGTTTAATAATTGATCCATGGCTCAAACACCTCCACAACCTGCGCGGCTACCTGCGCTCCTTTTTCAAGACAAGCTGGAATCTCCAGTCCTGTCAGGATGCCAACCATAAAGCCCGCGATAAACGAATCTCCGGCTCCCACGGTATTCACCACAGATGCTGGAAAGATTCCGAATTCGTGATAAGCCGTGCCATCATATGCCAGGCTACCCTTTGCACCAAAAGTTGCCACCGCAATTCGAGGACCTTTTTCAACAGCATTTTCTAAATATTGCTCAACTTCGCAAGTATGTTCAGAAAACGAGAAAAAAGCATAATCAACAAAAGGCAGTGTATCAGCCACAAGAGGGTCTCTTGTCTTGTTTGCATAATCAAAACTGATTCTGGCACCGAGAGTATGGAGTTCCGCAAGATACGGATGCGCTTTTCCCCAAAAAGCGGTATGCACCAGATCCTGCTGTGCTGCAAATACAATATCATCCTCTGTGAAAATGATATTTTCCAGCACACCTTCCACATAATCCCCATGGATCCGATCATTGTTTTCAGTCATATCCATATACGTGATGGCTGTTTGACCCTGCTTCACCTTGAAGTGGCTCAAATCTACACCTAATGCTTGCAACGTTTCCACCATCAATGTGCCATTTTCATCATCCCCTGTCACACTGATGAGTGAGGTTTGTAATCCCAACTTCTGTACGTTGACAGCAAAATCAACCGCATTGCCCGTGCAGTACTGTCGTTTTAAGCGTGGATACAGATCGATGCAGTTATCACCAATCGCAGCCACGCGAATTTCTTCTCTGCTATTTCCTATCATTAATCTTCACCAGGCTCCCATATATTTCAATGTTTCGGAAGCGTTTTCTGCCCCAAAGTGCAAGCTTTCATCCAAGTCATAGCCCAGAAAAACAGCTCGCAAAAACCCTGCTATGAAGGAATCACCAGCGCCCATGGTATCCACCACGGAGACCGGCACGATGCCGGATTTATAAAAATGCTGACCATCAAAAGCCAGACTACCATTCTCTGCCAAGGTAACCACCACAACCTGCGGTCCCTTTGATTGCATCTTCACCATCAGGTCCCGGGCAAATTCATCATCGTTTGTATAGGAGAAAAAGGCATAATCCACATCAGGAATAGCAATATCAATAATCTCATGCTCATAATGGTCCGCAAAATCAAAGGAGATCAAAGCTCCCAATTCATGCAACGTATGCAGATCTTTTTCGATCTTTCCCCAAAATCCGGTGTGTATCATATCGTGAGAAAGAAGAAAAGCGATATCATCTTCATTCAAATGGAAATCTGCCAATACTCCTTCGAAATAATCACCGAACACACGCTCCCCATTCACCAATTCCACCAGAGTGATAGCGGTTTTACCTATTCGGGTATGCAGATGAGACACATCCACACCTTTACGGGCAATGCTTTCACGCATCAAGGTGCCATATTCATCAGTACCCACCACACCTACATAAGATGCGCCTTCCCCCAGGCGTTTCAAATACACAGCAACATTCACCGGGTTTCCACCAGGAAAAGCTTTTCCCAAGCTGGTATAAACATCCATGCAGTTATCACCGACCGTAGCAATTCTCATCTGTTTCTCCTGCTCATCGCACCAGAACCCCCGCAAAATTAATTTTGTCAGAACGGCTGACAGATTTTATATATTCAACGGGTATTTTCTCTTCATCCCAAGTCACACCCTGCAGGAAAAAGAGTGGATTCCCTTCTGCAATTTCCAACAGAACTGCCTCCTGCTGATCTGCATAGGTAACACTGATTTCCTCTTTTCCCCCCTCAAAAGCTACCAAATATTTCATCTCCAACACAGAATACAGAGAAAGTCGTTTAAAATCATAACGTTCGATACCATTAAAACGTTCGTAAGGTAAATGAGACCATTCAATCGAAACAGGTTCATCATCCACGATACGCAATCTGACTAATTCGAATACTTTATCCCCTTCGTTTATTTGAAGACGATCCGCAATCTTTTGTGATGCAGCAATAATGCATTGAGAGACGATCTTGTTCTTCATAGTACGCCCCTGCAACATCACAAAATCCGAGAACGAAGTGAGATCCTGTAAATAACGCTCCAGTTTCTTTTGCGAGACGAAATTCCCTTTCGATGGGGCACTGTACAACACTCCCTCTGCGATCAAATGATTTACAGCAGAGCGAAATGTCATCCGATTGCAATCCCATAGTTCACATAATTTACGCTCACTTGGCAACTGATCGCCCGCTATTAGATCATTCTCAATGATGTAACATTCGATTCGTTCGATTATTTCATCCCGCGGTTGACTTCGATAGGGTTCCATTTCATTCATCCAATTTGAAATTTAGTTATGCCCCGGTAAATATTCATGCAAATAATGAGCAGTTCTTTCGATCGAACAATGGGGATCATCCCAATAGATCGCGTCATTAATCTCAAGGGTCAGAAATCCATCATAGTCATTCTCTTCGAGTACATGAATGTAATCCATCATGGGAAGATTTCCCTCGCCCCATACATAATGACCGGAAGGATTCCCATCGGCAAAATGAATGTGTGTTACTTTGCCCTCCATACTCGTAAAGAAATCCTGCAATGTATCACCCACCACTGCCATTGCGACCACATCCACGCAACACTGCAGAGCATCTGAATCAACCTCGTTGAAAAGACGCTGCATATCTTGACAGGAAGTGACAAGGTTGGATTCATAAGGCTGTAATTGTTCAATCACAAGCTTCATTCCCATTGATTCAGCTTTCTGGCTCAACTGCTGCAGAGAGTCAACGGAGCGCTTCCAGGATTCCTCCCGTGGTTCATCCAGCAACCCCCAACCGGAAGTAATAAACATGCGCTCTGTACCAAATTCAGCGGCAATCTCAAGATGACGCATGAAATACGCGATGCTGCGGCTGCGATATGCTGGATCCCGCCCGGCAATGTTAACAGGGTAATTCAGCTGTTCAGGAGTAAACATCACAATCCGCATATCCCGTGATTCAATCTCCTTACGTAAAGCAGTGATCGCCCGGGTTCTATCATGAGGGCAGCTGTAATCCTCATAATAAAAATGGGGCGCACCCGCCCAAAGCTCAATATTGTGTAACCCGCATTCTTCCATTGAATCCAGGAAATATTCAAATGAATAATGCCAGTACTGTACATTCATAACAGAGATATTCTGCATACTGAGCTTGTTCATGTTGAAGATCACTTTCATTATATAAGTATTTATATATTTTATACCAAAATCTAATATATTTTATATATGTATAGTTTTAAAGTCAAGTTATTTACCCAGGTTAATTCATGTTCTGTACCACTTCCGATTCCAGGTAAAAAAGAGAAAAAAGCTTAAGGCTCCACCCTAACGTCAATATTCCATTAATACGGTATTCGTAAGTATGAACATCCACTATAATAAAAGCGTATACACCTAAAATTTAAGGAGGATACCGTGAAAGGTAATGAAAAAGTACTGGAAACGCTTAATATGATGCTGGTTGACGAACTGACTGCCATCAATCAATATATCGTGCACGGCGAAATGACAGCCAACTGGGGCTATGCTGCTTTACACGAAGTGAACGAAAAACGCGCCATTGACGAAATGAAACATGCGGAAATGTTGATCGAGCGCATCCTCTTTCTGGAAGGCAAGCCGATTGTCACCGAATTGAAGTCCATTCATATTGGTGAAGACGTTGAAAACCAGATCAAAAACGACTGGAAAGCGGAATTTGATGCCATTAAGGCTTATAACCTCGCCATCAAGGTAGCAGGCGAATACGATGACTTCGGCACCCGCGAGTTATTCGAAAAGATCTTGTTGGATGAAGAAGCCCATATCGATCTACTGGAAGCGCAAACAGATCAGATCAAGCAAATGGGAATCCAGACCTTCCTGGCAGAACAAATGGAAGGGTAAACAGCAAAAAGCCGGAGAGAAAAAATCCGGCTTTTCTTTTTATTTATCAAGAATTTCTTTTAATACACGCTGGGTGATCTGCGGATCAGCTTTGCCGCGCATTTCGCGCATCACCTGCCCCACAAACCAGCCCATCAAGGATTGTTTGCCATCACGGTATGACTGAACTTCCGCGGGATTTGCAGCAATGATCTTTTCACACACAGACCGAATGGCTCCATCATCACTGACAACTGCCAATCCCAATTCCTCCACAAGGGTGTAGGGAGCTTTCCCACTTTCCTGGACCTTTTGCAGCAGATGCTTGGCAATGGTTGAATTGATCTTGCCATCATCTGTTAATTTCACCAATTCTGTCAGATAAGCAGGAGTGAGGTTTAATTCCTGCATGGATTTGCCCAAATCATTGCGCATGCGCAGCACATCATTCATGAGCCAGTTGGAAATCTTTTTCGCATCGCCACCATACAGACGTGCAGTTTCTTCAAAATAGTCCGCCAGATCACGTTCTGTTGTAAGAATGTCAGCATCGTACTCAGGTATCTTGAATTCCTCCATAAATCGCTTCCTGCGTGCCAGGGGCAATTCCGGTAATCCTTCCAGGATACGTGCTTGCCAGGCTGGGCTTATCACCAGAGGCAGCAAATCGGGTTCATGAAAATAGCGATAATCCGCTTCGGTTTCTTTGGAGCGCATCATGCGCAGCACACCGGCATTGTCATCCCAATCCAGAGTCCAGGGTTTGATGGTATTGCCCTTTTCCACTTCCTTGATCTGACGTTCTATTTCTTTACGGATGGCATCCTTGACCGCATCAATGGAATTGACATTTTTGATTTCGGTCTTGGTGTTCAAAACAGTGCTACCCTTTTCTCGGATGGATACGTTGGCATCACAGCGTAAATTTCCTTTTTCCATATCTGCTTCGGAAATACCTAACCAGCGCAACAGCTGGCGCAGTCGGATCAGATATTGACCAGCTTCTTCCGCCGAACGCAAATCCGGCTCCGTGACCATTTCCACCAACGGAACGCCACAGCGGTTAAAATCCACATAGCGGCGGTCTTTTTCCTTCTTGGTCTTGCCTGCATCTTCTTCGATATGCAGTTTGTGGATGCGCACCTGCCGCACATAGGCATCGCTACCTGTATCGGAAGATGCGGGAACAGGCACATCCAGAAAACCTCCTGTCGCCAGGGAATGATCGTATTGTGAGATCTGGTAGCCCTTGGGTAAGTCAGGATAGAAATAATTCTTGCGATCAAAGAAAGAAAGGTCCTGGATATTAGCCTGCATGGCGGCTGCCAGAAGAACCGCTTTTTCCACCACCTTCTCATTCAGAACCGGTAGCACTCCCGGCAAGCCGGTGCAGACGGGGCAGATATTGGTATTAGGTTCATCCTCCCAGGAATCCGCCTTACAGGAACAGAAGATCTTGGTGAGCGTGTTAAGCTGGATGTGCGTTTCCAAACCGATGACGGCTTCGTATGCAATGGTCATCTTCTATTCACCCTCCAATACGATAGGTTTTTTGGTGCGCCATTCATCCGTTTCGGTTGCCATTTCAAAAGCACGTGCAATGCGCAACAGTTTGGCTTCACTGAAATCAGCCCCCAGCAGTTGCACACCAACTGGAAGTCCATCATCAGAAAATCCAGCCGGGATAGAAATACCAGGCACACCGGCATGATTAGCAGGGACGGTAAGCTGGTCAGCATACTGCATCATGACAGAATCGCCATACACTGCTGCCATCCCAAAAGCGGTAGTCGGGGTGGTAGGGGTCAGCAGCGCATCCAGCTTGTAAAGACCCCCCGGGTCAAAGACAATCTCAAAATCATTACGAATGAGAGAGCGGACTTTCAACGCGCGCTGGTAATACTGTTCAGCATATTGAGCGGCACTGACATACATCCCCATCAAAATACGCAGTTTCGGCTGCAATCCGAACCCTTCGCCACGCGAACGGCGGTACATCTCAGTCAGATCCTTCACCTGCTCGGGTGTACGATAGCCATATTTAACCCCGTCAAAACGGTGTAAATTGGAAGCGGCTTCAACCCGGCTGATGACAAAATAAACCGGAATACCGTAGCGGGTATTCGGCATGGGTACATCCTCAACAATGGTTGCACCCAAGGCTTTATATACTTCGGCTGTTCGATAGACAGCATCCTGTATCTCAGTTGGCAATTCCTGTTCCACATATTCACCGCTTTCCGGATCGGGGAACGTGATGCGGAAGTAATCGGGAGAAAGCCCAATACGCATGCCGGCGATATCCTTTTCAATATCTTTCAAATAATCCGGTACATCCTTCATCGCTGCAGTAGCATCTGCTTTATCAGCGCCCGCGATCACCTGCAGCATCAGGGCAGCATCCTTCACCGTGCGAGCCAGTGGTCCAGGGCAATCCAGGGATGAGCCAAATGCGATCAAACCATAACGAGAAACCCGCCCATAGGTGGGTTTCATGCCAACTACACCGCAAAATGCGGCGGGCTGCCTGATCGAACCAGCGGTATCGGTGCCAAGCGAAAGTGCACCTTCATGGGCTGCCACCGCTGCTGCGCTGCCACCGGAAGAGCCACCCGGAACTTTTGAAAGATCCCATGGATTGCGCGGGCTGGGCTGGAAGGCGGAAGATTCACTGGAAGAACCATAGGTGAACTCATCCAAATTGACCTTCCCTAGCATCAAGCCACCCGCCGCCGCCAGGCGTGCTACCGGGGTAGCAGTATAGGGCGCGGTGAAATTAGCCAGGATACGCGATGCAGCCGTGGATGGGGTATCTTTCACACAAAAAATATCTTTTACAGTGAATGGAACCCCAGCCAGAAGACCGGCATCTTCTCCTTTTGCAATCTTTTCATCCACCTGTTTGGCTTGCCGGAGAGCGATCGCTTCTGTATGGGTGATGAAAGCATGTATTTTTTTATCATCATCCGCAGATGGAATCCCATCCAAACTCCCCGGTCTGCCATCTGCTTTTTCGATATACTGCAGATGTGCCTGCAGTATCTCACGAGCTGAAACTTGTTTGGTTTTAACCAGATCAGCCAGTTTAAAAGCGCTGTAATCAGTTAGTTCCGTCATCATTCCAGCTCCGTGGTGGGTATATCAGGCACAACGATATAGTCATCTTCTACACACGGCGCCTGTGCCAGGATGTCAGCAGTGTTTTGGCATGCAACCCATTCATCTTTGCGCAAAGGGGGCGTGCCATCCTGCCCGTAATCCACGCCATGGGTGGTTACAGGGAGATCATCCGGAAGCGGTATCGCCTCCAACTCTCGAATGGAATTCAACTGGTTATTCATCTGTTCATGCAGGTAGCTCTTCTCCTGTTCTTCCAGGGAAAAAGCAGCCAGATCCACCAGATGATCGAAAACCTCGCGGGGAATTAAATTGTCTTTATTATTCATCATCACTCTCTCAGGAAAAATGCTTCCATGGAGAGTATAACCAAGATCAAGGTCGTGTCAAGTTTTAAGAACGTAATCCATTTACTTACTTTCGGTGGCACCCAGACCACAGGGGGAAGTTCGCGGATAGCCACGCTGGTCACATTCCAGCAGACAATCCTCTTTCGCCAACACATTTTGCGCAGGGCTATCTTCCGATAACAAATGCGTGAGGGAATATCCCCCGTTATCTGACAATGCCAATAATAATGGATCACCAGAATAGGATGCCTCACAATTCCCATCTGCCACCCAATTATTCTGGTTCAATACGATTTCTGCATTGCGACCCGCCAGACACTCCACCGTTCCATAATCTTCAAGGCGAATATGATTATTGGCAACAATTGTATTCTGATAATTCAACTGACCCCGAATCACTCCCTTTTCGCCACTGCCCTGGATGGCAATACCTCCCCCATTCGTCGACGTATTTTCGGTGATCGTCACATGGGTAAGATAAGCCAATCCATTAATATACACACCTCCACCATCTTCCAAACTTGTATTGCCACTGATGGTCGTATTGGTGGCATACAGCTCCCCGACACAGGCAATGTGGATACCCCCACCCTTGCCCTTGGACTGGTTCCCGCTGATAGTTGAATTCTCAATAGTCACAGCACCACCCATAATCTTGATTCCACCGCCGGTCTTGCATTCTGTAAAAATGTCTCCACCACCCTTGGCTATATTTTCTGTAATCGTGCTGTTTGATATATGGAGAGTGCCATCATTCAGGATCGCACCTCCCGCGCTGGCTTCATTCTCGCGCAGGATGATGTTTTCCAGTAGCAACGTTCCCTCATTACGAATGGCTCCACCAGAGCGAATATCAGCTTGGGGATTCCCGTAGCGCAAGGTCATATGGCGAATGACAACCTGTACACCAGCCGGAATAAAGAAAATGCGGTCATGTGCCTGTGTGGCGGATTCCGCTGCCTGCAGGATGGTAGCTGTTTGCCCCAAACCCTGGATGGTAACATCTTTTGAAACAAGGATGCCTGCTTCCGTATGAATCGTATCCAGCACTGCAATCACCGCACCAGCAGCAGTCGCAGGCGCATCAATAGCATCCTGAATAGAAGTGAAATCGCACCCGCTAGCACAAACCGCAATGTCAGCAGCTGGAATCACGGTAGCGGTTGGAGTCAGATCCTGTAATAATCGTCCTCCGGCAAGCGGGGTACAGGCACAGAAAAAGGCGAGCGATAAACAACAAACGGGGAGTTTTTTCATGGGACCATCCCTCTTCTTTTTATCATTTCATAGTAGTAAAAACGCGCCCGGTTTTGAATCCGCCAGCTATCCTATTTTTTCATTATTATCAAGTTTGCAAGTTGTCTCAAATAAACATGAGATAATTAGATATTATGAAATCAAAGGAAGACTACAATGCAAACAAATGACACTCATGAACGTGAGGTGAAATTCTATATAAGCGATCCACAAGGTATCACCAATCGTCTGCAGTCCATTGGAGCTATTCAAATCAAGAATCGAGTACACGAATACAATCTGCGCTTTGATACTGCCAAACAGGATCTCAGGCAGAATCATCAGGTGCTGCGATTACGAAAAGACAGCGCGAACCACCTGACCTATAAGGGCGCCAGCGATAATTCAGAGGGGATCGCTGATCGGGAAGAATTGGAGATCACGGTCAGTGATTTTGGTATGACCCGCTCCATTCTGGAAGCGCTGGGATATACCCCTTTCATGATCTATGAGAAATATCGAACCACCTATATATACAAAGAATGTGAGATCGTCCTGGACGAGCTTCCTTTTGGCTATTTCATTGAGATCGAAGGCACTTCCGTTGAGAAAATCAAAGAAATCGCCATGGATGTAGGCGTAAACTGGGAAAAACGCATCACAGCAAGTTATTTGGAATTATTTCAAACCCTCCAGCGCAATAAAAACATCCAAGCTCACAACATCCTTTTTTCTGAATTTTCAGGATTGGATTTCACAGAGGCTGATTTTAATCGCTCATGAACAAGTAAAACCAGCCTCTGACCCTAGAGGACACGCTCGAAAAATACCATTTTCTATCCAAGTCCTGATCACCCTTCGACGAACATGAAAAATCTTCTCTCTATATGTCGTATTGCGACATATAGAGAGAATTATGAAAAGGTAGAAAACCATTAAGGAACCTTTAACTGGCTTTTTTCATCATTCCACACTTATGGTTTCAACGCTTCGACTTTATCCCAAATTTCAGCTGGAATCAAATTTTCTATTTCTGCCTGAATGCTGGTGAAAAGAGCACGATCCTCTTTTGACATGTTGGATTGACTTGGGATTTCATACGTGGAACCATTGGCTTGAATTTTTACACTTGTCTCATACGCACCAACCATCGCATAACCAGGATTCTCCCAATCCTTGTTGAAAATATCATTTTCAACAAGCCAGTCATAAAAAGCAACCCATTGTTCTTCTGGCACGGTAAAATCGAACGAGGTTCGCTGTGCCCCATCATTCTCATATCCTGTCTGCATGGTAACCGTGGCAGTGCGATCGGGATTAACCTCCAGTTCTATTTCGTAATGTTCTTCAGGCGGCAAGGCTCCAATATTCCAATAATAGTACAGGGAGAAATCCTCCGATTTTGAAACTTGAGCCGGAGCACATGCCATCGCAAAGATTAATATAAAAAAAATTAAGAAATTTTCATTCCTGTTATTCATCTTCATCCTCCTTATCCTCTATAATAATAACGAAAAAGAATAGAAATTGTTCCCATGAATATAATGCTAAAAAAGCTTGCAGGCGGTGATCTTCGATCAATCGGTAACTCGGATGAAATTGTTAAAATCATTCTCAAAAATACGGGGGATTTCAAACATCTATTCGAGGGATTGTACTCAGCAGACCCGGTTATCAGGATGAGAAGCGCAGATGCTATCGAAAAAATAACCCAAACAAGACCAGATCTACTGTATCACTACAAGAATGAGATTCTTGATTTGGCAACCAAAACCGAACAGAAAGAAATGCGCTGGCATTTCGCCCAGATCATGCCACGATTGGATCTCGCCGAGCATGAAAGGAAACACGCTTTCCACATAATCGAAGGTTATCTCAACAGCCAGAGTGCCATCGTACAGGCATGCAGCCTTGAATGTTTGTACGATCTTGGGGAAAAAGATGCAGTGCTGAGAGAAAAAGCAATTGATTATCTGCAGCAGGGGTTGGAAAGCAACTATAAAGCCGTTCAGGCTCGCAGTCGAAAGATTCTGTCAAAAAACGACGTGAAATAGAATGTCTATTAGCTTATATCTTTTTCATTAATTTAGTCTTCTTCCAAAATTTTTCTCTTATAATAGAAATGGGATTGCCGGGATTTTTCCATTATTACGCAAGTGAATTCCAATAATCAACGTGCTATGTTGATTCTTAAAGACCCAATATCACCAACTATGCAAAGGAGTCATTCATGCTTAAAGACCATGTATCCATTGGGCTTCCTATTATGATGGAAGAAGAAGGAGAGAAACGCGCCTTCTTGCCTGATTTTGTAAATAACCTTGTTTTACTGGGTTTTGATGTTTTCCTCGAACATACCTACGGGAATACGCTCGGGTATGCTTTGGATGATTACAAACACGATCATGAAAACATCCACTTCAGAGAGCGTTCTGAAATCTTTCAGAAGGATATTGTTCTCATTTTGCGCTGCCCTCATGAAGAGGATTTAGATCTGGTGGGTAAAGACAGCTGCCTTATCAGCATGTTCCATTTTCCAACCCGCTCCAAACGAGTCCAGCAACTGCAGGACCGGAATATCCAGGCAATTTCGTTAGACAGTATTAAGAACGATTTTGGCGTTCGTCTGGTGGAAAATATGAAGGCTGTTGCATGGAATGGGGTAGAGGCAGCCTTTAACGAGCTGGAAGAGAAATGGCCGCACCTCATCCGTGGGAAACAGCTACCATGGAATGTACTAATCATGGGGACCGGGATGGTCGGGAAACATGCAGTGGATGCAGTTTCCAAATTTGGCAAACGTAGTCGCAACCAGAAACACATTGAGTTGGGCGGGGAAGGTGCAGTTGCCGTTGCCGTCGGACGGAACATTACTTATCGTCCTGACGCGTTCAAGAAATTACTTAATAAAGCCGACGTACTGATCGATGCCACACAACGTAATAATCCATCCTCCCCAATTCTGCGCAATGAAGAACTTGCCAACTTACCCACCCATGCAATCATTGTTGATCTTTCAGTCGATCCCTACTTGACGGAGGATACCCCTCCTGTAGTAAAGGGGATCGAAGGCATACCGCAAGGGAATTTGGACCAATATGTCTTCCATCCTCATGATCCAGAGTGGGAAAGTACTATTCCGGCAAATATCCCGACCGATGAACGACGAAAAACCGTCTCATGCTATTCATGGCCAGGCATTCATCCACAGGATTGCATGCGTCATTATGGGCAACAGCTGCTGCCATTAATGCGAGTTCTGGCAAAAAAGAAATATACTGATATATCTGCGAACGGTCCCTTCTTCGAAAGAGCGCTGTACCGGGCAAAGCTTGATACTTTTGTTAATTCTATGAAATAGAACTAACCAGGCATTGCATGAAATCTTGGAACAGGACACATAATTAAAAGAGAGGACGTGATCAAGCGTCCTCTCTTCATCTTATCAAATACCTTGATAGATCAATCTGGCGTGGCTGTTGGTAATGCCACCGTATTGACGTAATAATAGAAACCGCAGAATTCCTCACCGTTATCATTGACCAGATACCACTGTGTTCTATACTGCCCTATGGTGATAGGAACGTGTACATCAATCATAACCTGCACGGTTTCATAGGGTGCTACATCGTTTTGCAGATAAAACATGTGGGAAGGACTGAGATCTTCATAACCGGTCCAGTGATAATAATAGGTGCCTGCTTTCCAGGTGGCAGTGCCCACATTTTTGAGAGTCCAATATACATCAACATCGGCACCAACATATTGATTCCCATCCAGCGGAGTCTGCCCAACGACTTCACATCCATATACTACCGGGGTCCATGTAGGAACCGGAGAACCGGTATAGGTGGTACCCCCACCGCCACCGCTAGCAGCTTTGGTAGCCGTCGGTGCAACAACAGTAACCTGAGTATCTTTTGTTGGCAGTGGCGTGATGGTGGGAAGTTCTTGCGTTGGTTCTTCGGCAACCGCTTCTGCGTCTGCTGTCATCTGGCTTACGGCAGTGAGAACAGCCTGGGTTTTCACAGCTCCCAGGTCAGGTGTAGCCTCCTGAGATTCTGCTTGCTGTGTGCAGGCAGAAAAAACAATTCCAAGCAACAACAGTAGGCTCACCATCATCATCGATCTTTTCATTACGTACCTCCAATCCCCACCGGGTAGCATTACAAACCCGGGAGGTATTTGAAATTGTCAACTGAATTCCTGAAAATGTCAAGTCTGATGGAGTGTGATTTGAGGGTATCTTCACTCTTTTTTCACAACTTACCAAAAGACTGTGACTTAGTTTAACCTGCAAGATGTGTGATAACCAAGCGGGTTCCGATAGCAAGCAGGATCAACCCACCCAGAATCTCAATGCGTTTACCGAATTTAGCACTCAACCGATTTCCAGATTTTAAACCGATAACCGTAAAGATCGCTGATACAACCCCAATAATTAGGCTAGATAAAAATACATCAGAACTTATGAACGAAAGGCTAAGTCCAACACCCAAGGCATCTATGCTGGTCGCGATGGAAAGCATCACCAGGGTTCCACCACGAGTAGGATCTCCATTAATTTCATTAGAATCTTTTGAAAAGGCTTCACGGATCATGCGAATACCGATCCATGCCAACAGGAAGAAAGCAATCCAGTGGTCAAACGATTCAATATAAGGAAGGATAGTATTCCCCACAATCCATCCCAACAACGCCATTCCACCCTGAAATAGACCAAAATAAAAAGAAAGTCGAAACACGCTTTTTTTATCACAAGGAACGGGAGAACACCCGATGCCCAATGAAACCGCAAAGCAATCCATTGCCAGGCTGATTGCGACAACGATAGTAACGATTAATTCTTCCATGATACTCCTAGCGAAGGATTATTTTACCAAAATTATGTAAAGTGTGCATCCTTACAGGGAAAACTTTTCGCATTAAACCAGAAGCAGCTGGAGGGTGATCCTTCCCCAGCTGCTTTTGGTTTTGTCCGCGCAATACTGACCGATATTCAGCTACGCGGACATTTTTTAGCTAATATTTCTAGTGAGACATATTCAATCTTTCCACAGCGGGTAGTACCATTTGTTGGAGTAAGCCGCATTGGCATACCAACCATGGGTATAGCGCTGCTGGTAATTGCGATTCTTCAGGTGGTACAGCAAGATAGCAGGTGAAAGGTCATGATATTTCTGGTTGAAAACTTCCTTGTAGTAGGCGTCACGTTCCTCCGGGTCGCTAATCTGTACACCCTGTACCGCAATCTGGTTGAATTCCTGCCGGATCTCATCTGGGAAGGATTGTTTGAAAGTATAGTAACCAACGGTAAATGTGTTCACCCAGTTGTGAGTATCATAGTAGTCACTGATCCATCCGATAATGAAGATGGGTACCTTCTTGGCATTGATCGAACGCAAGAAAGAAGGCCAGGGTAAACCAACAACTTCCACCACGAACTGTGTGCCCGCTTCCTGCATACCAGCCTGAATGATCTCAGCAATGGTCTGGCGCTGGGTATTGCCCACATTGTAAATTGCTGAGAAACGGAACCCGAGGTCATAAAGCTGTGTTCCATCTTCTGAAACCCAGGTAGAAGCTTTCAATTCCTCACGGCATTTTTCAATATCATAGGTATATTGGGGTGCATTCTCATCATAGCCAGCCATACCGGGCAGCATGAGTGTTGGAGCTCGTACGCCCTCACCCTGAAGCACATCGTTCAAATAAGTATCATAGTCAAAGCAGTAAGCAAAGGCGCGCCTGACATGCTCATCGGAGAAAAAGTCAGCGGGAATACCATCACCATCCAGTTGACCACTACCGATGAATGAATTGCCACCCTCGGTGTTGACGGTGAAAGCAAAACCAACATCCGTGCGAGTATTGACTGCCAGAATATCGGAGATCTTCACAAAAGGTTTTTCCGAATCAATTCCCACTGCAGGAACACCAGCCATGTATTCGTCGTAGGTGACTTCCGCGCCGACAAAGCCATCCAGGATTGGCCAGTCTTCCGTGGAACCGGGCAGTACGTTATCAGCGTCACCTGCCTGTGCCATGGCTAAACGGGTTGCGAATTCGCTTACCTGTTTGATAACAATTGTCTTCAATTGTGGAGCACCGGTGGGCATCCCTTCCCATGCCGGTTCTTCGAGCCAGAAGTTCTCATTGGCAACCATCACCAGTTCTTCGCCGGGTGTCCAGTGATCGAACATATAAGGTCCGGTTCCCATCGCGGAATTGCCGATCGGGTATTGGTTTAATTCCTCTGCCGACCAGGCGTAATTCTCTGTCCAGGTCGTGCAATCGCCATCCCAACCACCGTTCGCGCCAACCCATTCCTTGCTCTGGATGGAACCCCAGTAGCCAAGGAAAGTCGCCAAAAAAGGCGCCCATGGTTGCGCAAGTTTATATGTGACGGTGCTGGTTTCGGGATCAGCCACAACACGCGTTTGAACAAATTCGCACACCGCGGTCAAGGTTTCAGGGGAATATGCTGCCAGAGCTGCGCGGTCATCATAAGGTATATCCACTTCACCACTGCTAACGAAGTTGTACATAGCTTGTGGGTCATCCAGTGCAACCCCATTTTCGTAAGCTGCTACCAATTCGGAAATATCCAACAGACCGGCGCCAAGCAATGGCTCCACCCACATCCACTGTGGTGAATCAGTACCACCAGCCAGTATATTGCGCACCATGCTGTAGGCAACATCATCAACGGTCATATCGCTGCCATCATGGAATTTAACCCCTTCGCGAATCTTGAATGTATAGGTTAAACCATCTTCAGAGATACCGCCATTTTCCAGAGACGGAATTTCGGTTGCGAGCCAAGGTACGAACTCTGTCACAGAATCCTCTTTGTACCACAGCAAACGGTCGTACACATTTTCAATAATCTCTCCTCCAGCTGACTCATAGGCATGAGAGATATCCAATGTGTCTGGTTCCCCGTATGTGGTCTCGATCCATACGTTTGGATCCTTGGATGTCCACACTTCATCCGATGCTGCAGCACCCGCTGATCCGTTATCCACATCTTGCGGTTCAGCGGAATCTGCTGGTCCACAGGCAACAAGCAGTGTTGACAAAATTACAAGGAAAGTTAATACTACGTACCATTTTGATTTCATCAGTCTTCTCCTCTTTCTTTATTGTTTTTAAGGGCACTTCCAAGAACATTTTCTTTAATCCACCTCCTCGTGGATTATGTAGCTTAAACTAAATTTAATGGAAACTACCCCTGCGGTCATTATCCGCAGGGGTAGTTCAATACTTATACATCTGTACAGTTAAATAATTGCTATCTAACCAATCTCTTCCTCAGAGCAAGCGCAACTGCTTCAGAGCGATTTGATACCTGCAACTTCGCAAGAATGTTGCTCACATGGGCACGCGCTGTAGATCGACTAATCACCAACTGCTCTGCAATTTCAGGGTTGCTTAATCCTTCAACCAGCAATTTCAGCACTTCCATTTCGCGACCGGTCAGGTCATCACCCATACGAGGCTGCTGCATGCCTATCACAAAATCACGAGTGACTTCTGGAGCAAGAGCTGGTTCACCCTGATAAACAGATCGGATCGCATCGGCTAATTCCTTGCCGCTTACATTTTTAAGTAAATAGCCGAGTGCACCTTCCCGCATGGCATCCTGCACCATGTCTGATTCTTTGAAGCTGGTAAGCGCAATAATCTTCATTTCGGGAAAACGAGCCAATATCTCTTTGGTAGCTTCAATTCCATCTTTGATTGGCATCACTAGATCCATTAAAATTACATCCGGTTTGGTTTTTTCACAGACCTCAATCGCTTCTTCCCCGTTACTGGCTTCGCCCACAATAACAATATCGTGGGTTATGCTTAGATAGGAGGACAATCCTCTCCGCACCACCTCATGATCATCAACTAAAATTACTTTTATTCTGTCTTCCATTTGCCTCATCATCCTCTCTTTCCTGCCATATAACATGGATAGTGGTACCTTGCTCGATCCTCGTCTCCACATCCAATTGTGCATTAATCGCATGAGCACGCTGCTGCATATTTGCCAATCCAAAACGACTGCCTGTTAGTAATTCGGGGGAAAATCCACTACCATTATCTTCAATAACCAAATGCAGCAAATGAGTGCTTTTCTCTTTCTTATTTGCTTTCTTAACCTCACAGATTAATTGTATACGCACTTGGGTTGCACTAGCATGTTTCATGATATTGGTTATCGCTTCTTGCGCAATGCGATACACACCAATATGCACCTCTTCAGGAAGACTGCAATGTCCTTGAATATCCAACTCCACCTCACAGCCGGCTCTTCCACGCAGAACGTTTGCCAACTGGTTGAGCAATTCCTCCATATCCGTTTCAATAACCGAAGCAGGTTTCAATTCCAGCAGCAATGTGCGCATTTCTGCTAAAGCACTTTGATTCAACTGGCGCAGCTCGGTGATCAACTGGAGTGAGCGTGAGCGATCCGTATCCCATAATTCCGTGATGGTTTCCGCAATCAAATTTGCTGAAAACAAGGTTTGCGTGATCGCATCATGCAAATCCCGTGCAATACGGTTGCGTTCAGAGACAACGGCGATCTCTTCAGCCTCGGTGCGGAGCAGTTCATTCCCAATTGCCAGACCTACCTGATCAGCAAATGATTTTAGTAATTCCAATTCTTCATGGCGAATTTCAAGATCTCCATGCTCAATGATCAATCCGCCGTACACATCACCACTTAAAAATATGGGTACACCCGTATAGATTTGTTGGATCCCCGTCTCTACATCAGGGAACTCCACAGTAACCTGTTTTTGTTTTTTAATCGTTGATGAAATTTGTGCAACCACAGCAGAAGGAACTTCTCCAAATTCAGCAGGTATTGAACCAGTTTCTCCATTGCAATGTTCATCTATATAGACTGCCAGCGTTTTTACCCGATTGTCACCACGCAACTGCACAATAAGAACACACGGAGCAGAAAGAAGTGTGCTAACCTGACAGGCGATATAATCAATACTCTCTCGGATAGGAAGATTCGAATTCAAGCGAATAAGGATCTCGCGCAATCCTTCTGATACACGCCGACGTTTTTCGATATCTCGGGTTCTTTCCTGTACTTCAGCAGAGAGCCGCCGATTGTACCGTTCCACATTCCCTATTTGCAGACGATAGAAAGAAATTGAAGCTAATGCGATCAGTAAGATAGCAGAGACACGGAACCATTGTGACTCCCACCAGGCGGGAATAACCCTTATTTGGATGGTTTTTCCAGCAGTATTCCACACGCCGTCATTATTGGAGCCAATCAACCTGAGTAGATACTCACCCGGATCCAGATTGGTATATCTACCATATGAGCGAGTCCCAACATAATTCCAATCCTTATCAAATCCTTCCAGAATATAAGCATATTCATTTTTATGGGGTTGAACATAATTCATAGATGAAAATTCAAATTCGAAATAATTATCCGGCGCCTTGAGTGCAATCTCTTCCACCTCCTCAAACCCTTGCTCCAGTTCAACGAGCTCACCACTATGGGTCAGAGATGTAAGCACAATCTCAGGAATATAAGTATTCCCCCCCAACTGCTGGGGGTAAAAAAGGTTATATCCATCCATCCCACCGAAAAAGACAATACCACCATTCCCCAATGCGCAGGAGCCACTGATGAATTCAGCGCTCTGCAATCCATCGCGATAAGTAAAATTAATAAATGTCTCAGATTCAGGGTCAAACCGAGAAAGACCATTCCCTGTGCTAACCCACACTATTCCTTCGTTATCTATCACCACGCCCAGAATCGTATCGCTGGACAATCCATCCCGGACAGTATAGGACTTGAAATTGTTTGTGTCAGGATCATAGACATTTAAACCAGCGTATGTCCCGATCCACAATAAACCATCAGGGCTTTTATTGAGCGAGGTGATATTGTTATCACTGATGCTGGCTGGGTTTTCTGTTTGATTGAGATAATTCACAAAGGTAGCGGTATTGGGATCATAGTAATTTAACCCACCCCCAATCGTTCCAATCCAAATATACCCGCCTTGGTCTGGTAGAATCACATTGATAAGATTACTGCTGATGCTATTGGAGTTCTGTGGATCATAGGTATAAGGAATAAGAGAGCTTTCCATTTGATCCAATTTCACTAGACCCTGTCCGTATGTTCCTATCCAAATATTTCCAATGGAATCTTCCTCGAGGGAGGTAACCACCACTTCACCCAATAAAACCTGCGGAAAAATAGGTTGATCTGAAAGATAGCTAACAAACCGATTTTCGGCGTAATTAAACACACTCAAACCATGCGCCGTACCAATCCACATCTTACCGGTTGAATCCCGTAAAAAAGCATAGACTGCATCATCTTCATTTCGAAGATTCTCTGCATGAGGGTCATAATGGATAAAATAACTGGCTCCCTCACGCATTATATCCACCCCTGCATTATTGGCTACCCACAAGGTGCCATCATAATCATGGTGAAATGCCCAAACGGTATTATCACTCAAGGAGGATGGGCGCGAGGGATCATTCTTAACATGCTGGAAACGATTCATGGATGGGCTGAAAATATTTATGCCACCCCCAGACGTTGAAACCCAATACATACCTGAGCGGTCTTCCATAATGGCTGTCACCATTCCATTCGACAGTGTATTAGGAACATCCTGATAGTTCTGATCTGCCATAAAACGTACAAACCGGTCATTTTTACGATCATACAAATTCAAACCATCATTCGTCCCAAACCAGTAATTATTTTGAGAATCACGAAACACATCCAGGACTGTATTGTTACTTAAACTAGCTGACTGCTCGATGTCATTCTGATAGTTCACAAAAGATCCATTAAATGGGTCAAATTTACTAACTCCACCCCCAAGAGTAGCCAACCACAGATCACCATCAAGGTCTTCGTCTATATCCACAATTTTATTACCTGTAGAAATATTGGATGGGTCATATTGGATGTCAGCTGTCCCAAGGATCTCAGTATTTATATCAATGCCCTTGATGCCACGATGTAAGTTTTCAAGATACAGGTTGAAGTTTTCATCAATCTCTTGATTAAAATGAAAAAAACTGCCCGTTTCATAATCAAACCGATCCAAACCATTCCATGTGCCAACCCACAAATATCCACGTGAATCTTCATAAATGGATCGCACAATATTACTGGCAATACTGTAATTACTGTTGTCATCATGGGTAAAGGTCTCAAACTCTTCTGATTCGTAATCATATTTACACAATCCCCCACCTGAGGTTCCAATCCACAGGTATCCACCAGAATCCTGCAAAATCGAACGAACGTAATTACTCGATATACTGCCAGCCACTAAAGGATCACTTTGGTAATGAATAAAGGACTGGGATGCTCGATCAAACTGATCCAGTCCTCCATCAGTTCCAACCCAAAGATATCCATCGCGGTCCTGATAGATCGTCCAAACGGCATCATTGATCAAACTATTGGGATCAGAAGCATCTTTTTTAAAAATTGTAAAATTTTTTCCGTCGTACCTTATAAGTCCATCAAAAGTTGCGATCCATATCAAACCGTATTGATCTTGAATCACCTCATTCACTACATTGGAAGACAAACCGGAAAACACATCAATGACATCGAATTGTACAGACTGTTTGAAGAAATCGAATGGAACATCTTCATTCTTGGGGTTTACTACATCAATAAAATCTGTCTCAGGTGGAACATCATTTGCTTCCAGTGCAGTAGTTGTGCATGAAATGATTAAAACAGACAGTAACACAACCAAAAAGAAGGAGGGAATGTTTGTTTTCATGATCTTTGAAACACACGCGAGCAACCTAAGAGTATTATTCGTTGGTCAAATTCACTCGCTATTCTCCTAATTCCACCCTAATGATCTCTGGGAAGAATTGTTTGACCGTACCTTCCACCCATCCTTTCAATGTAGCTGCTTGTAAAGAACAACCTTCACAGGCACCTCCCAAACGCACTCGCAGTACATTCTGCTCAAGAGAAATGAATTCGACTGAACCGCCATGGTAATGGTCAATATATGCATCAATTTGCTCAATCAGTCCACGCAAGCGTTCTTCCCGAGAGTAAGTTTTTGATTCCTGATTCATACTATTCACTATTCTTTCTTCTCGTCCTGCTCTTTTATTTGGTTCATAAATGCAGGTGTGTTCAATTTTTTTTCAGTAATATAGGTTAAATAATACAGCATTATTGCATCAATTTCTGTGCGAACCGAGCTGGATGGGTTCACTTTCTCAAATTTTCTATAGGGGTTCCTCTGAATATAACGTAAATATTTCAACGCAGAAAGAGTGATCTTTCTTGTACGGTAAACTTGAACTCCACACGTGGGGCAAAGTACACCCCCTCTTTCCGCGGAAAAGTATTGGTCTTGTGGCTGAATCTCCTTCCCGCATTGAACGCAGGTCACAAGATTAGGCATATAACCGGTATATTTCAGCAATCGTAATTCATAGAATTTAATAGGGAGAAAGATATCCTCTTCTTCTTCAATTCGAGACATGGTTTCCTTGACCAGTGTAAACAGAGAAAAAAGCGGCTCATCTTCAGGAGCAAAACGATCTAGTAATTCGAAGACATATAATGCACTGGCTGTCTTTGCCAAATCATTTTTAATTGACATATAGGCATTGATCGTATCAGATTGCGTGATGATCCAAAAAGTCTTGCCCTTTGCCAGCATTAAATGGATCAATGAAAGTGGTTGTAAGTGACCCGCTTTACGTGATCGAGATTTACGAACACCGCGCGCAAATGCTTTAATCTTCCCCCTTTTCCTCGTAAAAACCGTATAGAAGCGATCCGCTTCACCGAAATCAGTTTGCGTGATCACAAATGCTTCTGAATTAATTAGCCGGTCACTGTCATCCATCTCTACAAGTAAGTCTATTCGCGAACTAAGCTTTTCGGTCCGAAGTAGCTGGGAAGAATGTCCTTTAATACTGTTTCTTGTGTGATATCCCCATTTTCATCAGCGATATAAATTCTCAAATCCGGATTGAATTCTGCCATGACCTGACGGCAAGATCCACAGGGCATACCACCATTCTTGGTTACCACGGCAATAGCACGCAGGTCCAAATCACTTTCTGACACTGCTTTAAATATTGCCACGCGCTCAGCACAAATCGTTACCGGATAGGCAGCATTTTCGATATTGGTGCCGTTGTAAATTTTCCCGGACCCGGTCAACAACGCTGCCCCAACAGGATACTTTGAATAAGGAACATACGCTCGTTTTCTGGCTTCTAACGCTTGCCGTATCAACTGCTGTTTCATATCCTGTTCTGTATCACTCATTGTTATCGACCTCACCATTTTGTTTTTTAATCACATGGGCAGGAACGCCCACTACCTTCTCACCATCGCCTACGTCTTTCGTTACAACTGCACCCGCACCAGTAACAGCATTTTTTCCAATTGTTAGTGGAGCTACCAGCATAGTATCGCTACCAATAAAAGTTCCTGCTCCAATAACAGTTTTGTTCTTCTTCTGCCCATCATAATTACAGGTGATCGTACCAGCACCAATATTCACATCCTCGCCAATCTCAGCATCACCAATATAGGAGAAATGCCCCATCTTAACACCGTTCCCCAAATGTGATTTCTTTACTTCCCCGAAATTCCCCATGTGTACATGGCTGCCCAGGTGTGCTCCACTACGCAAACGGCAGAATGGACCCATCTCGACATGATCTTCAAGCAGTGCCTCTTCCAGTACACTCTTCAAGATTGTGCAATAATCTCCTATGGCAGAGTCATCAATGATCGTACCGGGACCAATTTCACAATTCTTGCCAATTCGGGTATTGCCTCTTATATAGGTGTCCGGGTAAATGATCGTATCCTGACCAATCGTTACACCAGCCTCTATGTAGATGCGCTCTGGATCAACCATCGTCACACCCGCAAGCATAAATTCTTCATTGATACGTTCACGCAGTATCTTTTCCACCTCAGCAAAGTGAATGCGATTGTTGACACCAATCGCTTCATCAGGATCATTAAGGGTTAAGACCTCCACATTTTTTCCTGAAGCCACTGCAATTTCCAGTAAGTCTGTCAAGTAATATTCCCCCACACTCGATTTCTTTATTTTATGGAGTGCCTCCCACAGCCAGTCTGAAGCAACACAATAGATACCAGCATTGTATTCTTTACCAAGAAGTTCATCTTGGGTAGCAACTTTCTCTTCGACAATCCGCAAGACTTTCCCGTCATTATCTCTTATTATTCTTCCAAAACCCCGTGAGATATCACCCTGGATGCTTACCAAGCTCAACGGTCCTGTATTGGTTATCTGAAGATTCTTAAGCTGCTCGAAAGTCTTCTCTGTCACCAATGGCATATCTGCACTGGTTATAACTACAATATCTACCTTCCCTTTGAGAGTTTTTTCGGCTGTCATAACCGCATGGGCAGTGCCTAATTGTTCGGCTTGAATTGTAAAGGTCACATCCTGTATTGTGCTTTTCTTCACCTCATCCGCCGCATACCCGACCACAACTACAGGAGGAATATCAGTCACCGACTGCACAGCTTCAATTGAATAAGATAGCATTGGTTTTCCCAACAGGGCATGAATGACCTTAGGCTTTGCCGATTTCATTCGTTTGCTCATTCCAGCAGCCAATATGACGCATCCAACTTTCATGATCTTCTCCATTATCCTTTAATAAAAGAACGAGCTGAATGAAGATCATTTAGCTCGTGTTTATGGTATTTTCTCATATTCCCTTTAGCTGGGGCGCTCGGATTCGAACCAAGATCAACAGATTCAAAGTCTGCTGTGCTGCCGTTGCACCACGCCCCATTTACTTTACTTTCGTCAAGAGTTAGATATTTTAACATACTTTTATATTTAATAAAACACAGGGTTTCGTGTAAAACGAAACCCTGTAAATTTTTACATCGTTCTTATTATCTATTCCGCATACGCGGGTCCATGATATCGCGCAGTGCATCACCAACCAGGTTCCACCCTAAAACGAACAATACCAGTGCGGCGCTGGGATAAATCAGAATCCACCAATAAGTAGAAAGCTGTGGAATCCAGTTGCGGGCAAAACTGACAAGCTGCCCCCAGTCTGCATAACCAATTTCGGTTCCTATACCCAAGAAGCTCAATGCTGAGAAAGAAACCACGATCGAGCCAATGTCGAGAGTGGCAACCACCAAGGTTGGATAGATAGCATTAGGAACAATATGCTTGAACATGAGACGGCTATCTTTCGCACCTACTACACGAGCAGCCAGTATATAATCTCGCTCCCGCACTGAGAGAATATCACCGCGGATCAGACGAGCGTAACCCATCCAACCAAAAGCAATCAACGCAATCGTAGCTGGCCAAATCCCTTTTCCAATAATTGGCGTCAGGATCGCAGAAAATGTCATGGCAGCCATCAAGAATGGGAACGTTTGAAATATTTCTACAATACGCATGATCAATGTATCCAAAAAACCACCATAGAAACCAGCTACACAGCCAACGATAATACCAACCAGGAGGGTAATGCCCTCAATGATCACACCAACTTTAATAGCGGTTCGAGTGCCCCAGATAACACCATAAAAGATATCCCAGCCTCCACTGGCGGTACCAAACAAATGCACCCATTCATCACCAACAAAGGTACGGTACCACCACGGTATTTCCGGTGGTTTTTTCACCCATAATGTACCTGGTTCTTTGGGGATCGTACCAAAACCATCGCGCATGATTTTATAGGGATCACGTGCATTTTCTTGAGGTGGAATAATTTGTGGTGCAAATATTGCGATCAGTACAAAAAATGCAATCAGGGTAAACCCCACAATAGAAGTGGGTGTCGTGAATATGCCTTTTACGATACGATACAATTCAGGACCCAGTACACGTTCCATACGAGAGATCTTTCGTTCGGTGTACTCCCCAATCAAACCATCCAGCTTATCGTTCAAAACTTGTGCTTCTGCCATTCATAAACTCCTTCACCATTAGGATAACCGAACGCGGGGATCCAGAAACGCGTAGGTAATATCAACAATTAAATTCGCAATCAACAAGATCACACCTGTCAAAAGTACAAGGGATAGTATGGTAACTACATCCAACTGTGTGGATGCGGCAGCAGCTGCAGACCCAATACCAGGATAGATAAAAATAGTCTCAGTAATGGTCACCCCGCTTAACAAGCCTGCGATGGTCATACCGCTCATGGTCACAACTGGGATTAATGCATTTGGTCTAGCATGTTTATTAATGACATCCTTCTCCCTGACACCTTTCGCCCGGGCAGTGACCACATAATCTTGGTTCATAGCTTCGAGCATCGAGGAACGCATAATACGCAGGTAAAGTGCCCAGTTGATGTAGGAGAGTGTCAAGATAGGAAGAACCATATGGCGCAGAGCATCCAAAAAGATATCAAAACGCCCATTCAATAAAGCATCAATCGTCACCAAGCTGGTGTAATTGATGAATTCTTCTCCGGAAACAATTAACATAGCCCAGTTCGAAAGACGATCCGGGGGAAAAATTTGATGTTCAGCATAAAAGAACATCAACATTAAAAGACCGAACACAAAGGAAGGAAATGAATAACCCAATATGCCAAATATACGTGTTATTTGGTCAATAATGTTGTTATGATTTTTCGCCGCAACAATCCCCAACCAGGTACCCACACCGATCAATGGCACAATTGCATACAATGCCAATTCCACCGTAGCAGGGAAACGTCGCTTGATAAGATCACTAACATTCTGGCTCGCAGACCGTGAATATCCAAACTCTCCTCGTAGAATTCCCCCGACCATCTCACCTGTTTCGGGATCCTTATGACCGACCATCCAATGGTAGTACTGAACAAAGAATGGATCATCCAACCCATAGCGCTCAATTAACGAATCCATCACGTGTTCATTTTTAGGAATATCACGCACATAGAGGGAAACACGTTCAGCAGGGGACAAAAATGAAAGCATACCAAATATTAATAACGAGACACCCAAAAGGATGAGAGGCATCAGAAGTATTCTGCGGACGATATATTGGGTCATTTTTCCTTCTCTTTTCGATTGAATTTTAGCTGGGGGTAAGAGCTACCCCCAGCTAATTGTTAACTATCTAACCTAATCTTTCGATAGAGCGTAGTACCACTTGTTCGAATAGATCGGGTTGCTATACCAGCCGTTTTCCCAAGGCTGTGCATAGTGGCGTCCTTTGAGTGTGAAGAGTAGCAAATCAGGACAGGTTTCATAGAACAATGTATTGAATTCTTCTTTGTAGATTCTCTCGCGTTCTGCAGGATCATTTTCCTGTACGGCGCGGGTATTAATCTCAGAGAATTCAGCACGCAGTTCGTCTGGGAAGTTTTGGCGGAAGGAATAGTAACCGGATGTAAAGGTTGCAGTCCAGTTGTGGGTATCGAAGTAATCAGATAACCAGCCGAGGGTGAAGACCGGAATCTTCTTGGCGCTAATATTTGAAAGGAACGTCGGCCACGGCAAACCTACGACCTCGACCACGAATTGAGGCCCAGCTTCCTGTAAACCAGCCTGCAGTAATTCTGAAATGGTCTGGCGCAGGGTATTGCCCACGTTATAGACCGCGGATAATCGGAAACCGAGATCATAGAGTTGTACTCCATCTTCGGAAACCCATTCAGAAGCCTTTAATTCTTCTACGCATTTGTCAACATCATAGGTGTATTGTGGGGCTTCTTCATCATACCCGACCATACCGGGCAGCATGAGTGTTGGGGCACGATTGGCTTCACCCTGCATCACTTCTTCTGCAAGTGTGTCATAGTCAAAGCAGTAAGCGAAAGCACGGCGGACATGCACATCTGAGAAGAAATCAGCGGGAATACCATCGCCATCCAATTGACCACTACCGACGAAGGAATTGCCACCCTCAACATTGATATTGAAGTTGAACCCAGTGTCGGTACGGTTATTGGCGAAAAGGATTTCGGATACTTTGTAGAATGGTTTGGTAGGATCAGTGATGACGATCGGTGTGCCAGCCATATATTCTTCGTAGGTGATCTCACCACCGATCATCTCATCGAGGATCGGCCAGTCTTCGGTGGAACCAATGAGAATGTTATCGGCATCGCCAGCCTGTGCCATCGCCAAGCGGGTGCTGAATTCCGCAACCTGTTTGATGACAACAGTCTTGAGGGCGGGAGCGCCGGTAGGAGCACCTTCCCACATAGGTTCGGTCATCCAGTAATCTTCATTGGCAACCAAAACGATTTCCTCACCGGGGGTCCAGTGATCCAATTTGTAAGGGCCAGTACCCATCGCACTGCTTCCAATTCCCAGCTGGTTCAATTCCTCAGTGGGAACTGCATAGTAATCAGCCCAGGTTGCGCAGTCGCCATCCCAACCACCGTT
>LDZU01010360.1_pt1 | contig 55984 bp, 47 predicted proteins | sample 615531 | NCBI WGS metagenome assembly LDZU01 (sample SAMN03408293, study PRJNA278302) | terrestrial metagenome | isolation source: oil reservoir sample SB2 | place: USA: Alaska, North Slope, Schrader Bluff formation | collected 2011-09 | reverse complement strand
CATCATTGGCTCCTCCCGGCATCTTTTCTCTGCCGGATGGTAATATTCTTATTGAGTCAACGTTACTTCTCATAGTTACTTTTTATTTGAGGCAATTCGCCATCTACATGATTAATGACTGAACCTGCTATAATTGGCAGAATTCTTGCAATTGTAACCATAGAATGCCCATGAAATCTGGTGATCGCATCCCCGGCGGGTTGACCGTAATTATTACGCTTATCATTCTCTGTGCCTGTGCCCTGATAGGCACACTCGTTCTGCAAGGGCAGGACATTGAAGTCAGTACGCTCTTTAATGGAGAGGATGAAAAGAATATCCTCTCCATTAAAGATTACCATTCCTCACAACCAACTGCAACCGCTTTTCAGCCCATTAGCGCAATCACCTCCCAACCCACCCTACTTGCACCGACCGCCACTGTGATGGCACCCATCAACCCTACCGCAACTCCCCTTCCCTTACCAAGCCCCACACCGGCAGAAATCGAAATTCCGGCTTCTCATTACATCTCAGGAGTATTCGGGCTGCAGCAATTAACTACGTTAGATTGTGAAGCCCGCTCTGCAGTAGATTGGGCACGCTATTTTGGTGTATCGATCGATGAAGTTGAATTCATCGATAAAATCCCCCTTTCAGATGACCCGGAAATCGGGTTCGTAGGTGATATCAACGGTGCCATGGGGCAGTTACCTCCAGATAGCTATGGGGTATATCCACCACCCATTGCAGCTATTCTGCGTGAATATGGATTGAATGCCACCGCAGTTAGCAACTTTACCTATGAGGATTTGCAGCGAGAAATCGCCAACGATCGCCCGGTGATCGTTTGGATCGTGAACTTACCCTTTGAAATCGAACCTGATGTTTATACGGCGTCCAATGGGAACACCGTTCCGGTGGCTCCTTTTGAACATACCTGGATCGTCAGCGGGTATAATTTATCTACCGTTACCGTTGTAGATAGTGAATGGACCTATAATGTAAAACTTGAGACCTTCCTGGAGCGTTGGGCAGTATTTGACAATCGCGCTATCATCCTACAGGATTGAAGCATGCACAATAATGATAGTTTTTTTAAAAACTTAATTGAAAATTTGTTTGAAGGGATTTATTTCGTCGATTGCGAACGGCGTATCACCTATTGGAATAAGAGCGCTGAACGCATAGCGGGGTATTCCACCCAGCATATCGTGGGTAAATTATGCCCGGGCAATACCCTCAATCATGTTGACGACCAAGGAAATCTCTTATGCCACGATGGATGTCCATTAGCAGCTACCATCCAGGATGGCAACCTAAGAAAATTAGAAGTCTATTTACAGCATAAAGACGGATATAGAGTGCCAGTTGTCGTCCACACCTCTCCAATCCTGGATGACGCAGGGAATATCGTGGGAGCAGTGGAATCTTTCACAGACAACAAAGACCTGTTTCTTTCCAGAAAAAAAATACAAACCCTAACCAAAGAATTGGAGGTCGATAAACTGACCGGCGTCGGCAGCCGCCGTTCCACCAATTTACGCATTCGCTCTGCATTAAGTGAACTGCGATCTACGCCAGGGAAAATTGGATTGATATTCATCGATATAGACCACTTTAAATCAATTAATGATTCCTATGGGCATGAAATTGGGGATGAAGTGTTGGCTTCCATCGCGCAAACTATGCGCGGATCATTACGATCAACGGACTTCCTTGGTCGTTGGGGTGGTGAAGAATTTGTAACCCTAATTTACGAAACAGACCCGTTTCAGCTTAAAATAATAGCCGAAAAACTGCGTTCGCTGGTAGCATCTTCCAGTACAAATGTTAACGGTTCAAGGATCTCCGTAACTATATCGGGAGGTGCAACGATTCTCAATGAATTCGATACCAGCAATTCGGTTTTGGATAGAGCAGACTGTCTCTTATACCAAAGCAAAGCCAAGGGTAGAAATACCATTACTTTTGGATAAAAAAAACCGCTCACAATGAGCGGATTTTTTTAGGTACCATGTTCCCAGGATTGTAAGTATTTCTCCTGTTCAGGTGTCAACCTATCAATTGACACACCCATCGCTGCCAGTTTCAACCTGGCAATGTTGCGGTCAATCACTTCAGGCACACCGTATACTCTCTTTTCCATCTCACCAGCATGCTGCACCATGTATTCAAGGCTGAGAGCCTGATTGGCGAAGGACATATCCATCACGCTAGCAGGATGTCCTTCGGCGGCTGCCAAATTGATTAGACGACCTTCTCCAAGAATATGAAGCCTGCGACCATCTTTAAGAGTATATTCCTCAACGAATGGGCGTACCAGGCGTTTTGAAACAGCCATTTTTTCCAGAGCAGGGATGTTGATCTCAACATTGAAATGACCTGAATTGGCGATGATAGCGCCATCTTTCATGTTTTCAAAATGGTGCTTATCAATCACATTCAAATCACCGGTAAGGGTGCAGTAGATATCACCATATTTTACCGCTTCCTCCATCGGCATCACTCTAAAACCATCCATAACAGCTTCAAGAGCAGGCATGGGGTCAACTTCCGTAACGATCACATTGGCTCCCATCCCCTTTGCTCGCATTGCGAGCCCACGTGCACACCAACCATATCCAGCCACCACAAAATTCTTTCCAGCAATAAGAATGTTGGTCGCCCTGATAATACCATCCAGTGTAGATTGACCGGTGCCGTAGCGATTATCAAAAAGATGCTTGGTCATGGCATCGTTCACAGCAATGACAGGATAATTCAGCGCTCCATCAGCAGCCATGGCACGCATACGAATAACACCAGTAGTAGTCTCTTCCGTTCCACCACGCACATTTTCCAGCAGATCACGGCGTTCTTTGTGTAGAGTACTCACAAGATCCGCGCCATCATCCATGGTGAAATGGGGTTTGTGATCGAGTGCAGCAGCGATGTGTTTGTAGTATATTTGATTGCTTTCGCCTTTGATGGCAAAAACCGGGATTTCATACCGTGAAACCAGGGCAGCAGCCACATCGTCCTGAGTTGAAAGGGGGTTGGAAGCTGTCAGAAGCACATCAGCTCCACCAGCTTGTAAAGTTTTCATCAGGTTGGCGGTCTCGGTGGTTACATGTAAACATGCAGATACACGTATATCTTTTAGTGGTTTTTCCTTCTCGAATCTTTCGCGAATCAGCCGAAGTACGGGCATTTCCCGCTCTGCCCAATCCATCCTCAAATTGCCACCTTCGGCTAGATTTATATCTTTTACATCAAATTCAGACATGGATCAATTCCTTTCTTCAAAAAGTTGATTGTAACAGAGAATCCAATTTTCCCTGGTCATCAAAACAGGTTCTATAGCGAGAAATAAATTCTTGAATGGTATAAGTATGATTTTGTGTTCCCCTTTTTTCAAGGCAGTAGGTAGCGGCTAAAGCGCCCATTTGACCTGCGGTCTGCCAATCCAAACCCAGGCGCTTTGCCCGTAGAAATCCACCACGGAAGGCGTCTCCCACCCCGGTGGGATCAGCTATCGATTGGGGTTCAACACTGGGAATGTGGAATTGTTCCTCTTTAACATAAATATCTGAACCACATTCACCACAGGTAACAACCAAATAATCCACCGAATCCATAACCTGACGTGCTGTCAAACCAGTGTGTTTCTGGATCAATTCAAATTCATACTCATTAATAAAAACACTCTGTGCACTCTGGATACCTTCGGCAATATCATGGGGGTCAACACGAACCACCTGCTGCCCCGGATCGAACAAATAGGGGATTCCCAGCTCGATACATTCGCGTACATAGCGGATCATGGCGGTTGGGTCATTGGGTGAAATCATCACCAGATCGATGGATGCTTTATCCACATCCTTGATACTGAGATCTTTCGAAAAAGCCATTGCCCCGGTATAGAAACTTGCGATCTGTGCATTTCCAAGATCCGTATTCGCAAAGAATGAAGCAGTGTATTCTCCAGGGATCACTTTCACTAAAGATGTGTCCACACCCTTCGTTTCCAACCAGGCACGATAATCTTCAAAATCCTCTCCCACGGTTCCCATTAATTTCGGGGATTCTCCTAGCAGCGCCAGATTATACGCAATATTGGGACCGGTTCCCCCGCGCTGACGAACCATCGAATCCACTAAAAATGAAAGGCTGATCGAATCTAATTTGTCAGGGATGATGTGATCTTTGAAATAACCGGGGAAGGACATAAGGTAATCATAGGCAATGGAACCCGTGCATATTATCGACATCTTTACTCCTCAATCTTCTATCTTTTGAAGATATTCTGTAAATTTTGTGGAAAATGGCTGCTCAACGATACCCAATTCTGTAATATATGCGCTGATCAATCGTGCCGGAGTGACATCAAAAGCAGGGTTACGTGCAGAAGCCCCTTCCGGTGTTACACGCCGTCCCTTCAAGGTTAACGCTAATACTTCATCCTGTTCGCGTTCTTCAATGAGAATTTGTTTCCCGTTCTGAATAGAAAGATCCACTGTGGATGTCGGGAAAACACTGTAGACAGGAATATGATTATCATTGGCTGCTAAAGCCAACATATACGAACCTATTTTATTGGCGACATCGCCATTGGCAGCCACGCGATCTGCGCCAAAGAAAACCTTTTGGACCTGTGCAGTACTTAAAAAATATCCAGCGGCATTATCACAAATAATATCAAAAGGAATGCCAAGCTGGGTCAACTCCCATGCAGTCAGACGAGCACCCTGAAGCCGAGGACGAGTCTCATCCACCAGCACATGGATATGTTTCCCCTGCTCAAATGCGAAGCGGATCACTCCCAGTGCAGTACCCCAATCTACCGTTGCAAGCGCGCCGGTGTTGCAGTGATGAATGATGGTATCCCCATCCTCGATTAGTGCAGCGCCATGTGCGGCAATGGCTTTATTCACCTGGATATCTTCTTCTGCCATCGCATCTGCTTCCTGCAACAAAGTTTGCTGCAGGTTTAAAACTGTGCCATCTGAGTTGGATACCGTTGCCAGCATCCTTTTTAGTGCCCAGGGCAAATTCACAGCAGTTGGGCGAGCATCTTCCAATACTTTTGCGGCTGTTTGCAGATCGGTAAATAGATCGTTGGGGTTTGTAGCGCTGGATTGAAAGCCAGCCAACACCAACCCGTAGGCGGCGGTTACACCAATTGCCGGTGCACCCCTGACTGCCATAGAACGAATTGCTTCTGCAACTGCTTTATAATTATCTAGATTGATGTACTCGAATTTTTCAGGAAGTTGACGCTGATCAATGATCTTTAAATATTGTTTATTTACATCCCATTCAATCGTTCTCATGAAGCGCTCACTAAAAAGCGCCCTCCTCGGAGAGCGCCAGAGATTTTTACCGCTCAAGTGTAGCATGTAATCTATGGTTTGTCAAAGAACCCACCACAAACTGTAGTAAAGGAACATCACATGAAAAAAATTTTCACATTTCTACTCCTGGGGATCATGATACTCCAACCTTCCTGTTCTCTGCTATCTCCAGAGATGAGCAACGGCAGCCGCGATGATAATTTAGCCCAACAGGACTTGGATTCTTCACTTGATAATGAAATCCCTTCTCCAACAGCCACTCCCACTCTCGCACCAGAAATCCGTATCGAACAGGCAGATGCTTATTTATTCGGCGGTGACCTGGAGAATGCACTGCTAGAGTACACATTGGCATACGAACAAAGCCAGGATATGGAAGAAAAAGCATTGGCACTGTATGGGATGGGTAGAGTCTATATGGCTCAACGCAATTATCCCTCTGCAATAGATGCCTTCACCCGTGTGCTGGGGCAGTTCAACCAAACTGCTGTGGTTACCAACACTTATTTTCTATTGGGGACCTGTTATGGCGAACAAGAGGAGTACCAGCAAGCATCAAACGCCTATGCGCAGTTTCAAACCATGCGCCCCGGTATTATGGATGCCTATGTTTTACAGCTCCAAGCAGAGAACGCATCCCTCGCCGGAGATCATTATGGCGCCATTGTTGCCCTGCAACAAGCCATTCAAGCTGATCCCGCCCCGGATGCAGCTGCCATTAACCTGCTGATCGGGCAGGAATATGCCGCTCTGGAAGACCTCACCACTGCCATTCAGTATTACCAATCCGCTTATGATCTGGCTAATACCGATTACCAGCGCGCCAGCGCTGACCTGCTGGCAGGGCAAGCATATCTGACCCTTGGATTGACCGACCAAGCGAATACCAAGTTTTTAGAGACCGTATTGAACTACCCAATGGCGTATGACAGTTTCACCAGTTTGAGTATTCTGGTAACCAATGGATTCCCCGTGGATGAATACGCCCGCGGTCTGGTAGATTATTACGCAGGTTCGTATTACTATGCCATCCAGGCTTTCGACCGTTACCTGGCAACCAATCCCGATCATGATGGATCCGTTTATTATTTCAAAGGATTAAGTCATTATTACAATGGAGAATATCTGCAAGCTATTGATGCCTATCAAACGCTGATCGATCATTACCCGAACAACCAATTTTGGGATGATGCCTGGGAAGAAATTGCATTCATTTACTGGAATACTCCTGGAGATGCTTATGCGGATATTGATGATTATCAATCCTCCGTCCAAACACGCCTTGAGTTCGTGACCCGTTCACCTCAATCCAGCTATGCACCATATTTCCTTTATACTGCTGGTCGTGCGCTTGAATATAATGACGAACTGGAACAAGCTGCTCAGGTGTGGGCACGTCTCATAAACGAATATCCAACCTATGATTACAGCTATCATGCATTGTTCCTCACAGGGATCAGTTATTACCGGCTGGAGAAATATGAAGAAGCGCTGAACACTTTTCAACGCTGTCTTGGATTGGCAGCCACCTCTGGAGAAAAAGCCAGTTCATATCTATGGTTAGGTAAGACCTACCAGCAAATGGGAGAAGAGGGTGAAGCGATCTCCACCTGGCAACTGGCAGAAAGCGCTGATCCAACCGATTATTATGGTATTCGAGCAGGGGATCTACTCAATGGACGCGATACAACTGCCATTACCGCACCATACGAAATGGGATATGACCTGGAAGCCGAAAAAACAGAAGCACAGCAGTGGCTTATACATACTTTCACCATCCCAGAAGGTACCAGTTTGGAAGGTCTTGGTTCTCTAGCAAACAACCCAAGGATCATCAGGGGAAAACAATACTGGGAATTGGGTCTCTACGATCTTGCCAGCGAGGAATTTGAAGCTATCCGCGTGGAACAAAGGGGCGACCCCCTCAATACTTACTTGCTGATGAACTATTTCTACGAACTGGGTTTTTACAAGCCAGCTATCATTGCCTGTCGCGATCTGCTCAACCTTGCCGGCATGGATGATTTAACTTCATTAACTGCCCCCATCTATTTCACCCATATCCGTTTCGGAGCTTATTTCCGTAATATGGTAGTCAACGCCGCCAACGAGCAAGATATCCACCCCCTAATTTTGTTCTCCCTATTAAGACAGGAGAGCCTGTTTGAACCTTTTATCTCTTCCGCGGCAGGAGCACAGGGTATCGCACAGATCATGCCCGCAACAGGAAAGGAAATCGCAGATCGCTACGGATGGCCAGCAAATTACCAGACCGAAGATTTGCTTCGGGCAGAAGTTGGCATTACCCTCGGAGCACGTTACTTCCGCCAGCAAATCGATTATCTAGATGGGAATATTCTGGCAGCTATGGCTGCCTATAATGGTGGTCCGGGTAATGCGTATGAATGGATGACCCTTTCAAAAGGTGATCCAGACCTGTTCGTGGAGGTCATCCGCTTTGATGAGACGCAAACTTATCTGAAGCAAATCATCGAATTTCTGAATATCTACAAATTGGTTTATACGCGCATCCCATAAAAAAGAGCGGCTGGATCAGCCGCTCTTTTCATTTCTGTGAAATTTCTACTTTATTTCTTGGCGTATTTGAGTGCCGCTTGCGCAGCTGCCAGACGGGCAACCGGCACACGGAAAGGTGAACAACTTACATAGTTCTGACCGATGGTATGGCAGAATTCGATTGAAGCAGGGTCGCCACCGTGTTCGCCGCAAATGCCTACTTCCAGATCCACGCGAGTCTCACGACCAGCCGTTACTGCATTGCTCATCAGCGCGCCAACACCGTCTTGGTCAATGGTCTGGAAGGGATTCTTGGGTAGAATGCCCTGTTCCACGTAGGTGACCAGGAAGTTGCGTTCTGCATCATCACGACTGTAGCCAAAGGTCATCTGGGTAAGATCGTTCGTTCCAAAGGAAAAGAATTCAGCGACTTCGGCGATCTCTTTCGCGGTAACAGCCGCACGTGGGATCTCGATCATCGTGCCGAATTTATAGGTAAAATCTACGCCTTTTTCTTTCATGACATCTTTGGCAATTTCAATCAAGCGAGGTTGGATAGCTTTGAGTTCATTCACATGTCCGGTCAATGGGATCATGATCTCAGGTTTCACAACGATACCTTTCAACGTCATGTTTGCTGCAGCTTCAAAGATAGCTCTCACTTGCATCTCAACGATTTCGGGCATCACAATACTGAGTCTGACACCGCGCAACCCCATCATTGGGTTCGATTCATGCATGCTACGCACGCTTGCGAGTAATTCCTCCTTTTCTGCCAGTCCTTTGGTTTCACCTTTGACACGCATAGTGATAACCTCTTCCAGCAGTGTTTCTTCTGAGGGTAGGAATTCATGCAATGGGGGATCGATCAAACGGATAATAACTGGATATCCATCCATTGCCTCAAACAGACCTTCGAAGTCGGAACGTTGATAAGGCAGCAGTTTATCTAATTCAGTAGTGCGCTCTTCCGATGATTTCGCAAGGATCATGCGCTGCACGATCGGCAAGCGTACCTGTTCAAAAAACATGTGCTCGGTGCGGCATAGACCAATACCTTTGGCTCCGTACGAGCGAGCTCGACGAGCATCCTTGGGGTAGTCAGCATTTGCCCAAACCTGCAAACCACGAGTAGGCCAACCTTGAGGTACATCCCGAATACCATCCTGTGCGCAGATATCATCTGCCCAGGTTAGCAAGGTCATTAGATCAGTCTGTTCTTCCAGAGAGGGGGCAGCCATATCCAGTTTGCCAATGAAGGCTTCACCAGAACCACCATCAATAGAAATCCAATCCCCTTCTTTGACAACCACACCATCCACTTCCATCTCACGCTTTTCCATATCGATATTAACCATAGAAGCGCCTACTACACACGGTACACCAAATTGGCGTGCCACGACTGCTGCGTGCGAGGTTGCACCACCCTCACTGGTGAGGATACCTTTAGCAGCTAACATACCATGAACATCATCAGGTTTTGTGAATGGTCGCACCATGATCACATCCTGACCTTTTTCCTTAGCCATCTTTTCAGCGGTATCGGCATCAAAATAGATCTGCCCAACTGCCGCACCCGGAGATGCATTGACACCACTGGCAAAGAACAGCCCATCATCATGGGCTTTCTGTTTGGTCTCACCCATGAATTGAGGGTGAAGCAAGGTATCAACTTGTGTGGGGGTAACACGTAAAACCGCTTCTTGCTTGGTGATCAAGCCTTCGTTTGCCATATCAACTGCGATCTTGACAGCAGCTCGGGCGGTTCGCTTCCCGTTACGGGTTTGCAACATCCACAGTTTGCCATTCTCGATGGTAAACTCAACATCCTGCATATCGCGGTAATGTTTTTCCAGCTTTGCAGTAATTTCCCGGAACTGTTTATTGGCTTCGGGGAGATTATCGCCCATGGTCTCGATCTTTTCGGTGTTGCGAATACCTGCCACAACATCCTCACCTTGAGCGTTCAACAGATACTCACCATATAACATTACATCACCGGTAGAAGGGTTGCGAGTGAATGCAACACCCGTACCAGAATTCCAGCCCATATTTCCAAATACCATGGTAACAACATTGACAGCTGTGCCCAGATCATCAGGAATATCCGCTGCTTTGCGATAGTCAATAGCACGTTTACTGTTCCAGGATTTGAAAACGGCTTCAGTAGCTAACTTAATCTGTTCCAGGGGATCCTGCGGGAAGTCAAAACCCTTAGCTTCACGAGTAACCTTCTTGAACTTTTCCACCAGTTCTTTCAATGCGGCTGCATCCAGGTCCGTATCCGCTTTGGTATTCTTTTCCTTTTTTAGTTCATCCAGGACTTTTTCGAAATGCTCATCCGAAATTCCGAGCACCACAGAACCAAACATGGAAATAAGACGGCGGTATGCATCGTAAACAAACCGCTCGTTTTTTGTTAATTCCACCATACCCTTGGCTGTTTCATCGTTCAAACCGATGTTCAATACGGTATCCATCATACCGGGCATAGACATCTTTGCGCCTGAACGGCAGGAGACCAGCAGAGGATTCTTGGGGTTACCAAATTCCTTATTGGCAGCTTTCTCAACTTCCTTGAGTGCCGTTACCATTTGTTCCCACATACCCGCGGGGAATTCCCCATTGTTCGCCAGGAAGGCATTACAACCTTCGGTGGTTACCGTAAAGAATGGTGGAACCGGCATGCCGATGCGGGTCATTTCCGCCAGGTTCGCTCCTTTTCCACCCAGTAAACCACGGACGCCGTCCCAATCACCGGCATACTTTTCCGCAGCTTCTACTTCGTTGAAAAGGTAAACCCATTTGTTATCTGTCATTGTTACCTCCAGAAAATATAATTACTTTTTTTAAAAAACACACTAAGAAACAATTTTACCATAGGGAAAGTTTTTCAATTTTGTGATTGCTAAAATGCAACCTTTATTTATATTTTTCTAACAAGAATGCAGAGCAAAAACTCCTATTTTCGGAACAAATGAGACCTTTCTCAGAAAACACCAGCGACATTTTCCGATTTTTCGATTCCTTTGTATAATTGATGCATGTTAAATAAAATCATACATGCAAATATCTACACTCCAGATAAACTTCTGCCCGATCAAACTATTGAAATAAAAGATGGGAAAATTCATGCGATTTATCCCACCAGGGGAAACGAAAAAAAAGACACGACTTTTTTCGATGCGCAGGATATGATCATCACTCCTGGTTTAATGGATATCCATACCCATGGCGGAATGGGAGCGGATGCCATGGACGCCCAACAAAATTCGTTGAACCAGATGAGCACTTTCCTCGCCAATCATGGAGTTACCTCGTTTCTTGCTACCACCATGACTGCCGAAGAAAACAGCATCGATGCTGCACTCTCCACCATTCGAGAGTCCCACTTATCCCTTCCGGGGGCGACTCTGGTCGGTGCCCATATCGAAGGTCCCTATATTAACATTACCTACAAAGGCGCGCAAAACCCCGCCTATTTTCGACCGCCCCAGGAACAGGAATACCGTCGCTGGATCGAAACCGGCATAGTGAAAATGGTCACCATCGCCCCCGAAATCGAGGGTATGGATGAGTTCATTCAATACTGTATCTACAATGATGTTGAAATTGCAATAGGACACTCCAACGCCAGTTACGATCAGGTCATGCATGCCGCTGATCTTGGTGCACGGCACGCCACCCATCTTTTCAATGGAATGTTGGGATTACACCATCGCGAACCCGGTACGGTCGGTGGAATATTATCAGAACCTCGTATCTCCGCCCACATCATCGTGGATGGTGTCCATTTGCATCCTGCCATCGTTGATCTGGTGGTGCGTTTGAAGGGAGCTGATAAAACCATCCTCATTTCGGATGCCATGCGTGCTGCCGGTCTAGCGGATGGAAGATACGATCTGGGCGGTCAGGAAGTCACTGTGGTAGATGGGGAAGCCCGCATCGCCAATGGCTCACTGGCTGGCAGCACCCTCACCCTGGAGAGGGCATTGAAAAACGTCATGCAATTCTGTCATATGGACCTGATCCAGGCACTGCCCATGGTAACCCGAAACCCGGCAAAGGCGCTTCATCTCGCAGATTGCAAGGGTTTTATCCGCGAGGGCTTTGATGCAGACCTAACCATTTTCAACCGCGAGCTGGAAGTCCAGGCAACCATGGTGCAGGGGAAATGGGTCTACAAAAAAAGCTAATGTCCTACTAAAATTCAATCACAGATATTTCGTGTTGTCCGCTGAGACAGGTAACTAGCACTTTGGAATGTCTCTTCCTAAATAATGAACGATTGTGTTCTTTTTTCCCTCTACCGATATGAATCCCTTTATAATCGTTTGCGGCTTTCAATATTATTATTAAAGAAGGAAACGGTATGGAACTCAATATCATCAGCTGGCTTTTATCCCTCTCTCCTCTTTTACTGTTCTTATTCTTGATGATCGGAAAAAGATGGAGCGGCAGTAAAGCAAGCTTTGCCAGCTGGATCTACACGCTGGTGATCGCATTTGCTTTCTTTGGGGCAAACATTCCGCTCATCGGGTACGCCCATTTCAAAGCGGTTTTTCTGGCTGGTGATGTGTTATTGATCATCTGGATGGCACTGCTGTTTTTCCACATCTCCAACTATGCCGGAGCTGTAAATGTAATTGGCGGGGCTCTTTCAAACCTCACCTCCAATAAGGTCATCCAGGTGTTGCTTCTTTCATGGCTGTTTTCTTCCTTTCTACAAGGGCTGGGAGGATTTGGGGTCCCGGTAGCCGTCACTGCACCGCTGTTGATGGGATTGGGCATCAGCCCCATGGACGCAGTTGTGATGGCAAGCATCGGGCACGGTTGGGCAGTTACCTTTGGTTCCATGGGTTCTTCCTTCCAAACCATGATGGCATTGAGCGATTACCCGGGCGCGGTGCTGGCGCCCGATACAGCCATCCTTCTGGGAGGTGCTGCCATTCTCAGCGGTATTTTGATTGCCCACATTCATTCGGGTTTTAAAGCAGTCATCAAGAATCTGCCTTTCATCCTGCTCATCGGGTTTGTTCTGGGTGGAACGCAGTACTGGCTCGCCACGCACGGTTTATGGACAGTCGCCGCTACCGGTGCGTCCATGGCAGCGTTGGGGGTTACCTTTTTACTGGTACGAGCCGGCATTATTAGAAAGGGTGAGAACCACCCTTCAACCGCGAGTTCAGATAAACCCTCCGTACTGCTGTCATTGAGCGTATATCTCATTCTGGTGTTGTTATCGTTCGCCGTCAACCTGATCAAACCCTTGAATCAATTCTTGGGACAGGTCAAGCTGACCTATCTTTTCCCGCAGATCGTCTCCAATCTGGGATGGGTCACCCCTTCCGAATATGGTCGCACCATCCGAATTTTCACTCATCCAAGCATGATTTTGTTGGTAGCCTCCGTGATTGCCTACATCCTTTATTCACGCAAGAACTATCTTAACAAAGAATCACGCAATGCAATCATTCAAAGTGTAAAAAAGAGTGGGGTAAAAACCAGTATTGCCATCTTTTTCACGGTTAGTATGGCAGTGATCATGAGCCACACTGGTATGATCACCCTTCTTGCGCAGGGGTTAAGCAATCTGGTTAGTGCAAAACTGTACCCAGCCATCACTCCCTTCATTGGAGCGTTAGGCGCTTTCATTTCAGGCAGCAACAATAATTCCAACATCCTGTTCACAAAACTGCACATGCAAACCGCTCAATTGATGGGTTTGGATGTAACCCTCATTCTGGCAGCACAATCTGCCGGTGGAGCACTCGGCAGCATCTTTGCCCCTGCCAAAGTGATCGTGGGATGTTCCACCGTTGGATTGGCTGGGAAGGAAGGCAAAGTACTGGGGAAGGTTATCCGTTATGGGATCTTGCTGGTTGCTTTCGTTGCCATCCTAACGATGATATTGGCTGCTTTCCGCTAACATTGAAGGATTAACTTTGTTATCTACGAATTCGAGATGTTATGCCCTATAATTGATTAGCCTAGAGAGAAACCATGAAGCAAAAAATTCTTTTATTGCTGTTTTTCCTGTTTTTAACTGCGTGTCAATCGAAAACGACCGAAGTACCTGAAGACATCCAAAGTATCAGCCAACCGATGGCTGAAAATATTCTGACAAGCCTGCTCAATGATGATTACACAAGTTTCCAACGCGATTTTTCAGAGAAAATGCTCTCAGCGATCGATGAATCCACCTTCACATCCATTCAGCAATCCATTTTTAATACGTTGGGGGAATACCAAGACCTAACTTACCAACAAACCACATTGGAAGATGGGTATCTGGTGTCATACTACGCCATCCAATTCAGTGGAGGGAAATTATCCATGCGCTTAGTTCTCGCACCTGAAGCACCTTACCAGGTCGAGGGATTCTGGTTCCCTGATTTTCCAACAGAGTAGCTTATTATTTCATCAGGAATTCATGTTTTCGTGAGATCACGCAATCAAGCCCTTGAGATGGTTTTTATCGATCCATTTCTGCTCTCTTATTAATTCGCGAGCTTGATCCACTTTTCCCCATTCATTCCACAGCAATACCCCTTTAATGAATCCATCCTGGCAATAATAGATCACTCCTTTTTTGAAGGTTTCCTCCCAATTTACAAATATATCCAATCTTGCATCAATGGTTCCAACCGCTTCATACCCTATATCAAACAGGTCGGAATAAAACATAGGAATGTAGTCATATTCAAGATTTCCACCTGCCATATTTTCTCCGGCGATTGTACCCATGCTAACCGCATTATCCTCATGCTCGACACGTATAATCTTATCTAATGCTGGCGAATGAAAGGCTGCCACATCCCCAGCCGCGAAGATATCCGGCACAGATGTCTCTAAATAGGAGTTCACTTTTACCCCATCCCCTACGGCTAACCCCGCAACTTCTGCTAATCCGCTATTCGCTTTCACACCCACCCCGGCGACCACACCATCCACATCCAATATTTTTCCTGATCCGAAAAGGATGTGGTGCCGATCATCAACGAGTTTAATATCTTCTATGGTCACACCTGTCAGAACCTGTACGTGATGGGATGCATAATATTCATTTAAATAAGAAACGATCTCGCTGGGAAAAACGCGCCAGCCGATACCAGCACCCGATTCGATGAGCACAACTTTCTTACCGTTCATAGCTAAAGCGGCAGCAATCTCGGAACCAATAAAACCTGCTCCCACAACTGCAAATTCACTTTTCTTTTCGCTGAGGGCTTTCAATTTCAAGTAGCTGGCATAATCCCGATAATAAATGATCTCTTTATCTTCAAAAGGCAGCTCGCGAGTCATGGTTCCGGTTGCAATGAGGAGTGTATTGTAATTAAAGATCTCACCCGTGCTTGTCATTACAGAGTGAGATGCGGGATCTATCTTAACGACCATGTGGTCCGTAAGAATATCCACATTTTTCTCATCATTCGAGAACCATAATTTTTCCTCGGAAGTGTTTTTCCATAACCCTTTTGAAAGCAGTGGGCGGCTGTAGGGACGGTATGGTTCATCGGTTAAAACACCAATAGAGCCTGTTGCGTCTTTTTTTCGTACACCACTGATAGCTGCATTGGCAGCGATACCGCCCCCTATAATTAAATACGAATATTTTTTCATGCTCAATCTTCTCTCTGTAGATGTTGAGTATAAGAGCATTTATGCATTAAATATATTAGTAATTTGTTAGACTACTGAAAAGTAGAGTTTGAAAGTTTTTTTAATTTCATTCGAGTAAATTATTTCCTTTTGTTGAAGTTAGAGCGGTTGTTCACAGGAATAACAAAACCGCACTATAGAAAAGAATTCCCATCGTAGCTGTTGGGGAATACAGGACCAGAATTAGTCAAAGCCATCTGACACGATTCCTGACCCGTTTGACTTGATTTCAATATGAAAAAAACAACTTATTTCCACCTTCACTCATTATCAATATCAATTTGGAAAAATTCGACGTGAAACCAAGAATAAAAACGCAAATCAGAAGTAATAGAAATATGCCGAAAATTGTGTTTTCTCTTCGAAACAATTGGTCCCATCGAAATCTATTTTTTGAATGCAGTGTAAAAGTAGCAAAAGGCATCAGAACAGGAACAAAAGCTAAATGAAACCGTGGTTCTGCGATAATAAATAAATGTGGTAATCCATAACAGGTTAAAAATATGATAATCAAAGCAATCATTTTGTTGTTCCTTGTTTGCCAAAGCCCTGCCACCCCAAGTATCAAAAGGGATCCCCAAGGTATTACTAAAAGTGAATATATAAGAGCCAACCAGGGTTGAGAAATTGCTCCAATTACATCATTGCTATAAAAATAAAAGAATTCCCGGTCTTCCGGTCCTATTAATTTGATTAGTCTTGCAAATACTCTGCGCCCTGCTTCAAATGGATCATTGCGAATGAATTCAATAGCTTGCTGCATACATAAACGATCACGTTCTCCATCATCCAGAATATTCATGGGGATAATTGCAATCTGTGAAACAAAACCCCCGTCCCCTTCCGGGTGGTAGCCGATAAAAAGGTTATACCCTAAACTATTTTCCACGAAAGCAGGTTTTTTCATGATAACAGAGTTCCGAACACTCCAGGGGAGACAAACACCAAAGGCGACCAATAAAAAAACCAGGCCAGCTTTCTTCCGGAGTGGACTATAACGGCTAATCCATATCCCTGAAAACAGGGTAAAAACCGCGAAAATCGAGCGTGTAAACATGGTTATGCCACATATTAAACCCGCCAATAGAATCCACACCCAGGAATTCTTTCTAATTGAATAAATAATAGAAATGATGGACAACAATCCAAGTACAATATAGAGATTCTCAGATGCCAACCCGATGGGATAAAATAAAAGGATTGGGTAAAAAATCATACCGACACCAGCCAGAATACAAACTCTTTTTGAAAAATCCAGTTGATAACCAAGTATTGCTACAAGAGGAGCAAGAGCCGCAGCCAACCCAGCCTGTACGAGACGAGCAAGGACAAAGCGGAAGGACTCTGGCACAAAGAAATATAAGAGTGCCAGAAAAAAGGGGTAGCCTGGAGCACGAAAGGAAGTTTGTAATCCCTGATCCGGAAAGGAAAGGTGATCTATATCGAGAAATTGAGAATAATATGGGCGGAGAATTTCAACGTCTGCTTTGGAATACCATCTGAAGCCATTTCCTTCCTTCAATGATCTCGCGAGCATATCATACTGAAACATATCATCCAGGGCAATGGGTTGATTAATAAAAATGGTAACAATACTTAGATGAATAATAAAAGAGGTAATAAAGAGGAGGAGTAAGAGCTTTGGAAAGGTTGCTTTGTTAATATAGGTTTGAAAGTGCTTAAGGCGCATTGAAGTAGAAGTGCTGTTCATAAAGAAAGCCTCCTCTGAAATTCACTTCAGATTATTGATTTTTTGACAATAAGAAAACTGATGCCTCTCATCCGAGGCAGTAGGTTGACCTTACTTTTCTAAGGATATCGATTTCATAGGAACACTCCTTTGACTCCTTTGTGTAATTCCGCCAAACAGTGCACCAATAAGTATTCCTTCGAGTAGATATGGCAGCACTAGGTAAACGAATAAACTTCCACTCCCTGATTGAACAAGGTCCTGGAAAGAACTACGAAATATGTAGCTTTGCATTAACGCATCGGAAAGGCGATTAACAAAAAAGCCGGCTAATAATACCAGACCCCCTATTCCTATATATCGAAATAAACCATGCCAGTTACTGTTGGTCACACCGAGAAAGAAACCAAAGATACTTCCGGTTAGGATTGGGTAAAGGAATGGGATCAGAAAATATATCCCGCTTCCGGTTGTAGTAAACGCATCAGGAAAAATTCTGAAGTAGAGCTGTGCACCCAGTGTGTTTGCCAGTAAAAAACCTACCGCTCCACTGAGAGCAAAGAGTTTTTTCCTATGATGGTCAAGGATGCTCCCTATTGCCAGACCACCCAGTCCGCCAACTAAAAGATAACTGAGTAAGTTAAGCAAATAGATCTGAGATCCATTGAATACCTGATAGAAATTCAATACATCATTGACCCCCAGCAAGGTAAAACCAAACGCAAAGGCTAGAATATTAATGGGGTAAGGTTGCTCCCAGAAAGATTTTGCAGCGAGGTGCTGATTTAGGATGCTGATCGGTGCTTCTATCATCTCACGTCCGAGGAAAAGACAAGTATGCAGAGAGCCCTTCTGGGTATGTTCTACAAGTGCTTCCTTGAACACTTCATTCATTTCGGTCCCAAACCGTTTACGAAAGCTTTTAGGATACAAACATAAACCTGCTCGGTAAATCCAGGATGCAATTCTGAACCAAATGTTTCGATGCCCTTCTTCTGGATAAATTTGCATGACTTATATCCCCTTCGGATCGATAGAAACGGACAACTGAACTAAGTCTTTCATTCTGGCAACTTCAGAAATTAATATTCTCCTTCCCAGGGAAGTTAAAGTATAGTTTTTCCGAGATCGACTGGTTTCATCTCCGCCTTCTTCGTCTTCTCCATTTCTTACAATCCAACCCTGATCTAATAACCTCTTGAGAGCACCATATAATGTTCCAGTACTAAAGGTAACTCGCCCGTTGCTGATCCGATTAACCTCTTTCATAATGGCATAGCCATGTTTCGAACCCGAAGACAGACTAAGTAGTATGAAAAACGTTGCTTCTGTCAACGGAAGAAAAGATTTTGAATCCGATTCGGCTTGCATATCATCCTCCCATTTAAATTTATATGTCACTAATCGTCATGTCGCACAACGACATATTAGCACGTCCTACAGAAAAAGTCAAGAAGGTAAATAAGACGATTGAAAAACAAGTGAGGAAATTAACAGAAAAGGAGAGGAATTTTCATTCAATCCTGATAAAGCTGAAATTGTAAGGGCGGACATGGCAAGCGAACATTTTATCAAAACTGAAGAGAGCATTTTTTACAAGGAACACCTCTATGATCAGATCATCCCCCAGGATCATTTCTTAATTTCACACTGCCACTAAATATTTTCTGGAGTCTAGCATAGACCAATTTGCACCTAAGCCTTTCACCTCAATCATTAAACCTAAAAAATACGAGAACGAACATTTATAAATACTATCAGAAGTTGAGTAAGATTTTATTTACAAAAAAAGGGGTACAAAATTCTCCTCTTTCACATTATTTAACCCTGATTAATTCATACTTTTGCGTACCCAAGCCGATCTCTTCAGCATGTTCAAGTGTATCGCGCCAGGTCACATCCGGGTGAATATGATCAAATTTATCCATGCCTGACTTGTATTCATCCTTATCGAAAAGGGCACTATTCGGAATGGAGGGAGCCTGATTAACCAGATCCACGCAAGCTCTATCGAGCGCCACAGGATCAAAAGAGGCAGCCATTCCAATATTGGGGGTAATTGCCAGATCATTGACCGCCCAACAATCGCATTCTGGGCTGATATCCATCATTAAGCTGATATGGAAATTAGGTTTCCCCTTTAGAACAGCATAGGTATATTCTGCCATCTTTTCTCCTACCGTAGCAGCATCTTGGTCGTATGCCCCGGATGCTGCTCCATAATGGCAGCTTGCAACACATTGCCCGCAGCCGATACATTTTTGATAATCGATCTGTGCTTTTTTTCGTTCATTATAAGCAATTGCCTTTTCAGGGCAATGCTGAATGCACTTTCCACAAGCTACACAATCCGCCTCTTTGATCTTAGGTTTGGATGCTGCATGCATCTCCATTTTTCCTCGCCTTGATCCGCTGCCCATTCCCACATTCTTTAATGTCCCGCCAAAACCCGTACCCTGATGACCTTTGAAGTGGCTAACACTGATGATCACATCCGCAGCTGCAATAACGCTCCCAATCTTGGCTTCCTTGACATGTTTCAGATTGATGGGAATATCCGTAGAATCCAAACCGGTTAGCCCATCAGCGATGATGGCATTACAACCCACCTCGATGCGATTAAACCCATTCAACATAGCTGTCTCGAGGTGATCCACCGCATTGGAACGCATCCCATAATAGAGAGTATTGCAATCCACCAAGAAAGGTTTCCCACCCAGATCCTGAATGTATTTTACAACCCGAGCGATATAGCCCGGTCGGATATATGCCATATTGCCACGTTCAGCAAAGGTGATCTTGATGGCAACCAGTTTATCCTTGAAATCGATCGAATCCATCTTGGCGCGCTTCATGAGCGCATCCATTTTTTCCAGCAACCCGTAATCGGGCAATACACGCATATCAGTAAAATATACTTTCGATTTGGTCATATTCTCTCCTACGTAGCATTTATATTTTGTAAAATTCTGGAGACTTCCAACGGTTTTTCCATCATGAGCATATGAGCTGCATCCGGGAGGATGGTAAATTGGGTTGTAGGGAAATCGGATTGCATACGTTGGCGCACATCCTGAGAGATGAAAAGATCGTTCTCCCCCAAGATAACCGCTGTTGGGAAAGCTGCATTTAACATAACCTCTCGGTTATCGTGGCGATCTGCCATCGCTTGAATGCTACCCACAACACCCTCTTCCTCCATCCCTTGAATTATATTCCAAGTGAAATCTTGAATGCCTGCATCGGGACACAATTTTGCCGGGAAATCCACAAGCGCCTTCTCAACGCCATCCTGTCTTACCTGCTCGATCATATCCATACGTGCCTGTTTCTGTTGTGGTGAATCGGCATAGGGGTGTGATGCCACCAGCACCAATCCCAACAATCTCTCAGGGGCAATTTCCGCTACCTCCAATGCAACATACCCTCCCATCGATTGTCCCACCAGAACCACCTTGGGTAGGTGTAGATCATCCATTAACGTAAGGATATCCCCTGCCATCTCGTTCATACTGTAGGGGGCTGGTGGGATCGGGGATAATCCATGACCTCGCAAATCAGGCAGAATAACCTGTTTGTTAGTAGCCAGAATTGGAATCAACCGGTTCCAGATGGTGTGATCCAGCGGGAAACCATGAATACAAAGAATAGGGATTCCCATTCCAAATTCTTCATAATACAGTTTCACAGGCATGCATTACTCCTTTCGATCCAGTGTTTTTTTTACCCACGCTTGCGCTTCATCCTTTGAGTGAATCACACCAGCAGCTTGTGCTTCTCGCATTCTCTCAATAAGAGACCCCATATTCCTACCGGGTTCCATCCCGAATTCAATTTGAAGATCATCTCCATTGAGAAATAACTGCGGTTCCACCAGAACATCAAATTGTTCGAACCAGCCAGCCAGAACCAACTGGCAGCGGGTCAACCCTAATTGCCAGCGTTCTGCCGGAATCGCATCCCCATAGGTCGCTAAAAGGTCTGCAAGAGAGAAGAGCGCCACCAGCGGGCTAGTTTGCGTGGCATGTTTGAAAAATTGATATAATTGCCTGTTCTGCTCAACTTTGTCATCCGTTATTATTACATCATGCAGAAGCATGTGAGAAGCTATAAATCGTTTCAACCATTGAATTTCCATTCGGCTGAGCGCTAGCAGCCTGGCGCGATTTTCAATGGCACCAGCGCCCAGTCGGGCATGATGGGGATATTTCTTCCTTCCATTGACCATGACAATGTTATCCATCGGTTTTCCAATATCATGATGCAAGGCGGCAAAAAGAAACAGCGCTCGTTGAGATCGTTCCCCGGAAAAGTCTGTTTTGAATATAGATTCCAATCCCGGTTTCCAATCATCTATCAGACGGAAAACATCTTGCAAAGCTTCCGGGAATTCGCCCACATGTCCATTGTCTTCGATATGATCAACCATTGCTTCGCAATAATTCATAGCATGCAGGGTATGCTGCCAGCCATCAAATATGTGCGGACCATTTTGAGTAAATTCCACTAACCTGGCTGCTTCGGGGAGAAGTGACGGGAGCAGATCCAGCTCTCGCAACATCTCCATTGCCAGAGTAGTGTGATGGTTTTCTAATATTTTAAAAAGTTCATCGCGCTTGCGCTCCGCAGAAATGGTTTCAAGACCAGATTTTGCATCCGTAATCCAACATTTCACCTCATCAGGTATCCCCAAGCCATACCCAACCGCAAACCGAACACTACGGATCACCCGCACAGGATCATCCAGAAAAGAGCTGGGGGAACACGGGCGTAATATCTTTTTCTGCAGATCCGAGCCTCCGCAACATGGATCAATGAATACGTCAAAAGGAGATGCAATATCCCAGGCGATGGCATTCATACTGAAATCCCGAGAGCGCAGGTCCGTTTCCAGATCGTTCTGGTAAACCGGAGCGAAATCGAAGTAATTGCGCACTCCATCTTCATCTATAAAAATCACCCGTGCATAGCTGCGTTCTTTATCAAGAATGTAAAATGCACCATGGACAAAATCAGCCAGTTTCCGAGCGATGGAGAATACATCCCCCGTCACAATGAAATCGAGGTCATGGGAAGGTATTTCCAGAATAGCATCGCGCACCGATCCCCCCACCAGGTAGATGGGACCCTGATCCAAAGATAACAGGAAGGGGAAAACAAGCTTTGCCAGCTTGTTTTCCTGAAAACTAGCGTACATCATTTTGGTCAAGCGTCATATTTCTCAAGATCAACAACACCCACAAAAGGTAGATTCCGGAACAATTCATCCAGATCCAGTCCATAGCCAAACACGAATTTATTGGGGATGGCAAAACCGCGATAGCGGATGGGGACTTCCACCTCGCGTCGTTCTTCTTTATCCAGCAAGGTGCAGATATTCAAACTGGCAGGCTTTCTAGTTGAAAGCAGCTGCATAACAGAAGAAAGGGTATGCCCGCTATCCACAATATCTTCCACGATCAATACATCGCGGTCGCGAATGTCAGTCATCAGGTCCATTTTAATGCGCACAGCGCCTTGTGATTCACGCCCTCCCATACCATACGATGAAACTGCCATGAAATCAATCGCATGGGGAATGGTAATATGGCGCATCAGGTCGGTTAAAAAGAGTACACCTCCGCGTAAGATGCAGATCAATAACAAAGAATCTGAATTGGAATAATCCTTACTGATTTGTGCCCCAATTTCAACAATACGTTGCTGCAGCTGCTCTTCGCTGATCAGCACTTCTTTCAGATAATATCGATAATCCATCATAGTCTTCAGCTCCTGGGCACCACATGATGCTTTCTACAGCGTGCCTCGTACATTTCCGCTGCGCCAACGATCACAACCGGGTCATGATAATGTGCCGGTTTCCCATCCACCAACCGCTGTGTTCTGCTGGCAGGTTCGCCACATACCATACAAATCGCCTGGACTTTATCCACCTTTTCTGCTTTTGCCATCAAGGCAGGGATACAACCAAATGGTTCACCACGGAAATCCATATCCAGACCAGTTGCGATCACCCTGATACCTCTTTCAGCCATCTCTTCGATCACGGATATGATGCCTTCATCCAAGAATTGCACCTCATCAATGCCTACCACCGTTGTATCATCCTTTAAATTCTTCAACAATTCATCAGACGAATTGATGGGAATCGCTTCATAATCCAACCCGGCATGGGATGTAACCTTTTGTTCGTCATAGCGGTTATCGATCTTCGGTTTAAAGACCTGTACTTTCTGTTTTGCAATGACAGCCCGCCGCAGCCGTCTGATCATCTCTTCCGTCTTACCACTAAACATGGAACCGCATACCACCTCGATCCAACCGGAATTTTGATCCATCCTTCACCTCTCTTTGTTATCAAAATACTTTAACATTGATTTTACAATATCTCACCAGTCCTGATTATTTAAACACAAAAGGAGCAGATGGTATGCCGTCTGCTCCTCCTTGGTTGTAAGTTTTTTAGACGGTTATTTCTTCCGCCGCTTCCGGGATGGTATACCCAAACTGGCGCAGCTTCTTTTTGATATCGATTAGAGTCTTGCGACCAATATTGGGAATTTCAAGGATTGGTCCTTCACCTGCTTCCAATTTTACCAACAAGTCACCGACATTATTAATTCCGGCTTCTGCCAGGGCATCGGTTGCACGTTTACCAATTTCAAGTTCTGCAATCGGTCGAGTGGGCGATACCTTTTCAGCAGCTTGCTGTTCTTTTTCTTCCAAATATTCCTGGCGAGCTTGAAGCTTCTTGTAAAAGCGATCAACTTGACCTTCGATATCGATCAAACGAGCCTGTTCCCCCGTGAAGAAGGGATGGCAATTCGAACATACTTCTGTGCGAATTTCTGGTTTGGTGGAACCTGTCTTCCAGGTGTTCCCGCAAGCACAAGTCACAGTTGCTTCAGGATACCATTTGGGATGGATGTCTTTTTTCATGGTTTTTCCTCATTCCATATCTTTCATCCAGCGATTACTCGTTGGGAAATACGCTTACTTTTTTCTGCCCATTGGGAAGCGTGTCATAAACGACCTTGCCTTCAATTGTTGAGAAGATCGTATAATCCTTGCCCAATCCAACATTATCACCTGGTTTAATTTTCGTCCCACGCTGTCGAACAAGGATATTCCCTGGAATCACCTGTTCACCACCGTACCGTTTCACACCCAGGCGTTTTGATTTGCTATCACGACCATTTCGTGAGGAACCGCCACCTTTTTTATGAGCCATAATTCACTTCCTTCCTGCTTTTCTTACTTTTTCTTATCAGTCTTGGCTGCTGGTTTAGGTTTTGCAGTCGTTTTAGCAGCAGAACTGGTTGTCTTTTTTGCAGTTGTTGATTTTGCAGCACTGGTCTTTGTTTTGGTTGCAGCCGTCTTCGCAGTGCTAGTTGTTTTCTTGGCAGATGCAGCCGGCTTGGTTGTGCTGGTTGTTTTCTTGGCAGTTGTAGCCTTCGCAGAAGCGCTGGGCTTTGCTGCAGGTTTCTTTTCCTCAACCTTCTCAACAGGTTTTTCAACTTCCACAGCCTTTGCCTTCCCGGTAAAGGCGATCGAATCCACCATCAGGCGTGTATATTGTTGGCGATGCCCTGTTTTTACACGATAGCGTTCTTTCGCCCGGTACTTGAAGACAATGATCTTTTTTGCCTTGAAATGCGAGATCACAGTTGCATCAACCGATGCCCCTTTGATGAAAGGTGTTCCAACCTGTGTGTCTTTTTCGTTTACCAGGAGAAGGACTTTATCGAGGGAAATCTTCTTACCTACTTCAGCGGGAAGGTGATCCACTTCTACATAAGCACCTTCAGTAGCTTTGAACTGCTTCCCACCACTTTCAAATATTGCATATAACATTATTTTCGCTCCTCAACCTTCACTTCACCGCTTCATGCGCGCTCTACACGCCCAACAGCGGGGAAGTTGGGGATACATGAATTTACCCCACTTCTTTCCGGGGCAAGCTGGAGAATTATACATTCGCTTATTCTACATGTCAACCTGAAGAGTAGAGATGAGTAGAGATGTTGAAGGAATGCTGTATATTTCGTGCTCCACAGTAGATCACATTAATTGATTAATCGATCCTTACAAGCCTTATCTCTTGCACAAATCCTACTATTATTGCTCAGATTATTAATACATGTTTATTCTAAACTTAAATCTTTTACGGAATCTCGTATAACCAATTTAGTCTTAAAAACTCTTTGTGTAACTTCGGTTTTCCCACAGAGATGATCTACCAACAAATTAGCAGCAGCCTTCCCTTTCTCTCTTAGCGGTTGAGAGATCGTGGTTAAAGCAGGACAAGAAATCTTCGCATAAGGAACATCGTCGAATCCGGTCACCGACACATCACGGGGGATTTTAAGACCTTTCTGATTTGCAGCTAGAATTACACCAAATGCAATGACATCACTCATGGAAATTATACAGGTTAGGGAAATATCTTGAGAATAGAGGTAATTAAATCCTTCTTCTCCCCCACGCATTGTACTTGAACACTCATGATACTTAATAGTTGGATCGTTCAAGGACAATCCATATTCACTCAATGCTTCTTGAAAACCATCAATTCTACCTCGCAGTGTACCCGTATATTCTTCGAATTTACCCATCTTCCCAGAACGAATACCCAAAATTCCTAATCTTCGGTGTCCTTGCTCTAGCACATATTTCATTATGGAATATGCCCCTTTTTTATCAGTAATATTAACTGAAGAAATACCATCAACCGAATCGGTATCTACAATTACAAAAGGTACTTTTCTTTGCTGGAGTATTAAAATAGTTGATTTATATAACTCTAATCCCAGGGTAATAAATCCGTCCACTGCCGTTTTTGCAGCTGCCCTCTTTACGCTTCCTTCAAAAGGTGGCACAAGCAGAATTGAATATCCTTCTCGTAAACATACTTCCGCTACACCTTCAATAAATTCCTCCATGATTGGATTACGGATTATCTCCGTGATTGGTTGGGGAACTAAAATTCCAATCACACCGGTACGTCCTGTCAACATGCTGCGAGCTATTGGATTCGGGACATAACCAAGTTCTTCTGCTACTTCAAGAATCTTTTGAACAGTCTCTTCGGGCAAACGATTGGGATTATTGTAAGCAAAAGATACTGATGTTATCGATACACCCGCCTTTTGCGCGACATCCTTTATTGTTACTCGCGACATTTTAGTTTTCCTCTATGGGTATTCCCATTGGAAATAGTATAAGGCTTTTTGTAGAGCCTAAATGTTCAATATATACTTGCTTATCTTTGGAATAATATTTTTCTCCCGTTATCAAATCACACCATATTATATTATCCGGTAGATCCGTTCCCTGGTAGCGTATTTTAATGTCATGATAAGCTTTTCTGGGATTTAAGACGACCAAAACGATATCATCATAATATTTCCGTTGGAACGCATAAATTCCATTAAAAATAAAGACGGGAAGAAAAGATCCTCTTCGAAGTGCATCATGTTCCTTGCGAGCTTGAATTAATTTTTTATAGTATTTTCTAATTGAAAGATTCCAATCGCATTCATGCCCCCACGGCATACATTTACGGCAGTCTGGATCATTTTCTCCTGTCAAACCAATTTCATCGCCATAATAAATCATCGGCGCTCCAATATAGGTCAATAAAAACGTGATAGCTAATTGTATTCTATTAATTTCCTCATGGCATTCAGTCATAATCCTCGGGGTGTCATGACTACCTAATAGGTTTAATTGTCCGTAAATATTATTCCCAAAAACTCGGGATTGCATTTGTAACTCATAATTAAAATCTTCAGCATCCATCCTGTCATAGACACAATAATCCAGGATACAGTTTCGAAGCGAATAATTCATGATTCCATCAAAAGTATCCTCTTGTACCCAGATAGAAGGATCCCGCCAAATTTCTCCAACTAGATAAATATCTGGGAATTCTGTCTTTAATTCTTCTCTAAATTGTTGCCAAAAACTGATGGGTATCTTCCAAGGGACATCCAAACGCCAGCCATCAATTTTATATTCTTTGATCCAGTATTGGGCAACATCAAGTAAATAATTTCTTGCATCCGGGTTTTCTGTATTTATTTTCGGAAGATACCATGTGCCACCGCAAGATTGATAATTCACTTCATTCTTTTCGATAGGATAAGAATAGACATTAAACCAAGAATAATATTTTGAATTTTTACCTCTTTCTTTAACATCATTAAAAAGAATAGAATCATAACCGCAGTGATTAAATACACCATCCAGAACAATGTGCATGTCTCGTTTGTGAATTTCCTCTACGAGATTTTTAAATTCGTGTTCATTTCCAAAGTTTGGATCAATTTTAAAATAATCGTAGGTATCATATTTATGATTGGATCGCGCTTTAAAAATTGGCGTTAAATAGAGTGCATTAATTCCTAGGTCTTGTAGATAATCCAATCGATTTGTGATCCCAATTAAATCACCACCAAAATAATTATCAATTGTTGGTTTCGAACCCCATGAAGCTATAACAGCAGGATCATTGGATGTATCCCCATTTGAAAATCGATCGGGGAAAATTTGATAAAAAATTGCATTTCTTACCCAATCCGGAGTATTAGTATTTGTCATTTGAGCCCTGTCCTAGATAACCCTGAAATATAGTATTTTTGACCAAAAATAAATATCAAAACAGGTGGTAAAGAGGCAATAACGGTACCTGCCATCCAGTATGTCCATTCAGTTAGATATTGTCCTGTAAAAGCCTGTAAACCAATTTGAATTACTCGTAATTCGGGTTCATTGGCAACCAAAAACGGCCAGAAAAAATCGTTCCAAATATATAAAAAGCTGAATATCGCTGATGTGATTACAGAAGGAAGACTCATTGGGACAACGATCTTCCATAGAATATGCCAATGAGAAGCACCATCCATTTTGGCAGCATCAATATAATCATGTGGTATAGAGATAAAAGATTGTCTTAAAATCATAATAGAAAATGCATCCGCTAATCTTGGGATTATCAATGCCTGATATGAATTTAACCAACCAAAATCGTTAACTAACAAATACATTGGAATAACAATCGCATAAAAAGGGATCATCATGGTACTTATGTAAAGAAAATAAATAAAATCTCGACCTTTAAATTTGATAAAGGCGAAAACATAAGCAGCTAAAGATCCGAAAAGGATTCTACTAACTACAACTACAACAGCCACAAAGATAGTATTGAGGTAATATTTTCCAAATGGAGCACCATTCCATGCTTTTGTATAATTGGAAAAATCAAAGGTTTTAGGAAAGAGGTAAGGTGGATCACTAACATGTCCTCTTTCCTTCAACGATGCGGTAATCATCCACAAGTAAGGTAAAACCATCAGAAAAACCATTGAAATGGTGATCACCAACAGAAAAGCCTTGTTGATATTTTTTTTGTTTTTTTGCATCATCTATCCTACGCGACATCTTCATTGGTTCCGAATCCAACCAGTCGCCACTGAATTATTGTAATCACCATGATGATCACGAAGATAATAACGGAAATAGCAGATCCTTTTCCCATTTTAAAAAGGGTAAAAGCATCTGTGTATAAGAATAAGCTCACCACCTCAGTAACACCGGCTGGTCCGCCTCTGGTAGTAATCAAGACCTGATCAAATACCATAAAAGCATCCATAAGCCCCAGGGTAATCAACATCAACGTTGTTGGAAGCATCTGTGGAATAGTCACATATCGAAAAGTCTGCAAAGTATTTGCCCCATCCATCTGGGCAATTTCATAATATTCACTGGGTATATTCTGTAAAGCGGCTAAATAGATGATAATCGTGAAACCTAATCGGCGCCAAATTCCCAACAACATCAAGGTAAGCAATGCCCAATCTGGGTCTGAAAACCAGTTTGGTGGTGAACTAATAAAATTGCGTAAGATCGTGTTAATAAAACCATAAGTTGGATTGAAAAGGATTATCCATACCATAGCAGCCACAATGGTGGGTGTTACCGTTGGTAAAAAGAATAACCCCCTAAAGAATGTCTTAAACGGTAAATTTTTATTGTTCAGAATAGTGGCTATTAATAGCCCTAAAATAATACTGATAAACGTAACACTAAATGCATATGTAAATGTCACCTTCAAGGAATTCATAAAGCGTGCATCTGATAATAATTCCTTGTAATTTTCTAAACCAATGAAAATTGGTTCTTTCGAAGGATTATTCCATTCAAATAAACTTAACCTGAATGCTTTGAGTATTGGGTAAAAAACAAAAACAATAAACACCACTGCCGATGGAAGTAAAAAGATTATTGCAGTAAGCGTATTATTTCGTTTTCTAAAAAACGATTTGAACATAAATAACCTCAAAATTATTAATGAAAGCGGCTAATGGGAATAAATGATTAGCCGCTTTTCACCTAACTCTGTTTATTGTGCAAGAATCTCATTCACTGCTTTTTCTGCGGCTTCCAAGGCTTCAGCAGGTGTAGATAATCCTAAGAACGCATTTTGAATTTCGCGCGAGAATGCATCTGATATTTCATTGTACAGAGGTGTTGCAGGTCTGGTATGAGCGTATTGCATACCTTCGACAAATGGCAGCATTCTTGGCTCTGTTTCATTAATCCATGAAAGATACTCTGAGTTTTCTCCAACAGATTTACGAATCGGCATGAATCCGGTCGCCATATCCCATTTTAATTGAATTTCTGAGCTTGTTAAATATTTCATGAATTTCCAAGCTGCTTCCTTCTTTTCCGAATTCGCAAACATTAGAACTCTTTCACCGCCAGTATTAGTTGCAGATACACCACCTTCTGGAGCTGGAACTAAAGCAACACCCCAATCAAATGGGGCATCTTTGCGATAACCAAACAGCCATGAACCGTCCAATTGCATGCACGCCTTACCTTCTCCAAATGCTCCCCAGGGTCCAGGTATCGAACCGTTTCCTTGCAGCATATCAGAAACGTAGGTCAATGCTTCCAACCCTTCCTCGGTATTAAATGCTGCTTTTGTGTTATCCGCATTCAGGAATTCACCACCAGCTGCCCACAACCAAACCTGGAACTGCCAGGTGATACCTTCTCCCGTAGGCTGGGTATAATACTCGAAACCGATGACGCCATTATCAATATCCTGACATTGTTCTGCGTAGGCTTGCATTTCTTCCCAAGTTGTAGGAGGAATTTCAGGATCCATTCCTGCCCTTTCAAAAAGGTCTTTGTTCCAGATTACCTGCATATTGTTGGCACTCATAGGAAGGGCAACACGATTTCCATCAATAACATCGTATTCTAATTGTAGCGAATAAAAATCTTCAATATCAAAATCGCTATCACCAGAAATGTATGCATCCAATGGTTCAACTGAATTAGTTGATACCAACCAAGGTACCCAAATCAAATCTACGGTTACAACATCGGGCAGAGTGTCAGAAAGAATGGATGTCTGCAACAGTGTTTTATATTCATCATAGCTGGGTTGAACTACAACCTCCACCTGAATATCTGGGTTGGCATGGTTGAATTCTGATACTAGTGTTTCAAGCATTTCAGCATTAGCCTTATCGTACTGGTGCCAGAAAGTGATCTGGACCGGCTCAACTACTTCCTCTTCTACTTGCTCTGATTGGGGTTGTTCCACTTCTTCGGCTGGAGTAGTTGGTTGACATGCGCTGAACACAAAAGCAATGATGATCAGCACAAGCCACAAGAACCTATTTTTCTTATACATTTATTTTCTCCTTTTATATGTTTCTTTAATAGGGATTTTCTATATTTAATTCAATAAGAGCACCTCCTTCATCATAAATGGTTATTCATTTTCTAGTATTCAATATCTTTTTTAAGGAATTAGTAAATTGTTTTAGTAAATCGTTTTAATTATATAGGAAACAATCTTATTTTGTCAACTTTTTATTGTATTTTTATTAAAAGGGGATACAAGAAATAAATAGTCGAATATTGTTCAGGTCTGAATCATGAAATTAAGCCCATAAAAATAAACGAACTTATAGTTTATTTACAATCAACTCGTCTTTTCCGCTGCTTTTTTCAATTTCCTGACTTCATCAATTCGGACTGTGATACCCTGTTCATCCATGCAATCCAGAAAAGCCAGAGCGTATTTACGGCTGGTTTGGAACAAATCGCGAAATTGAGCAAGGGTGATTTCCCCGTTCTTTTCGAGGAATTTGACCAACGCATCTTTCATCTCGATAAATTCCTGCTTTCTGAAAAGAACCGTATCCGAAACAGCTACCAGTTCTCCGTTAAATAGGAGGGCTTGCAACAGATCTGCTCCCGTGAGGGTTTTTATTTCCTCTATTGAAGGAGGTGCATACGGATTTTGCTGGATCAACACATCCAGTTGTTTTATTTTTCGTTTTTCCTTTTCAGCAAGTTCTATATCCACGCCCTTGAAACACAGAAATCCCTTTTGGTAACTCCACTCTGCTCCAAAGATACCCTGTGTAACCATCGATTCAAGTACACAACCTTGAACACCTAACTTCTTTGCGGTTGCCGAAAGCAACAATCCGGGCATGAGGGTGTTGCGGTGATGCAACTCCTCCAATTCCTTGTGCAATTGACTTGCCGTTTCCTCTATCTTGCTTTTCACAGAGACAAAAACGGTGTCATCCTTTGGTGAACAATTTACCTGAAATTGAATGTATTGTCCGGTTTCTTGCAGTTCGTCGATCGCTTTCAAGATATCCAATCCCTCTTTTTCGAGGGCAATTTGTAGATCCTTCACACTCACAGCCGCTCTATCCTCTACCAGTAGAGATAAGATCGCCAGAGGGGAACCCGAGCTTAATGCGCTGAGGTTTTTAATGGTTTTCTCAGTAAATCGTTTATATTTTCTGCGAGATACCACATTGATGACATACCCACCGCCTATAGTTTGCGGGGGTGATGGGCGCCTAAGAATAAAATGATCTCCTTTTTTTATCACAATTGGTTCCGATAATTCAAATTGAACAAACCCGCCGCCCCCGGGTTGTATCACATCCAAACCAAGGGTGCGAACACGCGCCATCACCTCGGCTGTTCCATGGTAAAACTTGACCCAATCGTTATGCTTCAAACCATCAGCAGCAGACAACAAGCGAACCTCTCCATCTAGGCGTGTAGTTGTGCCTAACGTACCTGGCTTTATCACCACATCACCGCGCTTGATCTCTCCAACCTCCACACCGCTGATATTGAGAGCAACACGGCTGCCAGCCAGCGCTTTCTGCAATTTTTGTTTGTGCGTTTGAATACCACGAATCCTGCCATGCTTTGAAGATGGGAGAATTTCCACTTCGCTTCCTAACTCCAAATTTCCATCAAGAAGCGTACCGGTAGCAACCGTGCCAAATCCTTTGACGGAGAAAACGCGATCAATGGAAAGGCGCGGAAAACCATTTTCGTTCTGTCTTTCGACTGTTGACAGCACCTGCTGAAGCGCCTCCAGCAAGTCATTGATCCCCTTACCAGTTACAGCTGAAACATGCACGAAAGGAAATGCTTGCAGGCTCGTCCCTGATATAGAATCACAGATTTCCTGCTTCACCATTGCAAGCCATTCCTCATCTTGCACCACATCCATTTTCGTAATGGCAATGATCCCTTTATCTACCCCCAATAAATCAAGAATCTGAATATGCTCTGTAGTTTGAGGCATTAACCCCTCATCTGCAGCCACAACTAGAAGAACGGCATCAATATTCCCCACACCCGCCAACATATTGCTGATGAAATCACGATGCCCGGGCACATCAACTATCCCAATTTCATCCCCACCTGGCAATGTAAGCCATGCAAAACCGAGGTCGATTGTCATCTGGCGTCTTTGTTCTTCTTCCAATCGATCGGGGTCAATCCCCGTTATTGCCTTCACCAGAGTCGATTTTCCATGATCGACATGCCCGGCAGTTGCGATGACATATCTCATAGGTTATCTATAATACCCTTTACTTTCCTTGAAGGGCATCAAAGGCTTCTTTCCAGTTATTTCCCATTTTGATCAAACTAAGCATGCCCTTTTGTACTTCCTCCCCCATCAAACCCAACAATTCTTGAATATCTTTTAATTCATCTTCAAGGGAGGTCATTCGTGTTTTCAACTCATCCATCCGATTGACAAAAGCACTTTGCTTTTCCTCATTGATCAATGTAAAGTTCGAGAAACTTTTATCCAAATTAGCCTTCAATTCATCCCACTCTTTTTGATATTTAGTCTCAAATAGCTGGTAGAGTTCTGATATTTCTTTTAATCTACGTTCATATAGGCGGGTGCTTTCCTCAAGACTATTCCTGAACTGGGCAAGCTCTTTTTCCTTCTTCTCAAGTTTATCCAGCATGGGAGCGATGGGCTGAATTTCTTCTGCATTCTTTCTTTGTATTTCCTCAAAACGTGCTTCTCTGTTTTTCTGATTGATCTCTTGCTGTTCGATGAATGCATTCTGTGCCAACTTGCGCTGTGTCTCAGCTGTTTTTAACTCTCCAAGCTGGCTTTCAATTTGCTTCAAATCTTCTGTAAAAGCAGAAACTTTGCTAATTAAATCAATCTGTATTTTGGGAAATTGAGAAATGTCATCGCTAATAATTTCCACTCGCTTATTGATTGCCTGGATATCTTTTTTATGGATTTCCTGATTGCGTCGTATATCCTCATCTTTTTTAAGTTTTTGTGCAACACTCTGTTCTATCTTTTCAACCGTCAAAAGAATATGTGATTCCTCTTCTACATATTGCTGGATTTTCTTATCTACCTCACTTCTGATTTTTCCATCCATCCGTTCAATTTTCTCCGTAAGGGATCGAAAATCAGTTTGATACTGCTCGCTTTGTTTTTCCCGCTCCTGTCTGAGTTCCCCATCAAAATTGATAAATTTATCATTTGTATCTTTGCGCACCTTTTCCAGCGCCTTATCATACGTTTTCAACGAGGCAATAGTTTTTCTCAATTGGTTAATATCATCTTTCAAATCATGATACTCAGCAGGTAATCGCTCAATTTTATTATCCAAATTAGCGACCTGATCACTGAGAGATTTAAAGCTCTTGTCATACCCTTTTACCTGTCTTTCAAGAGCATCGATTCTTTTTACAACTGTTTCCAAATCCATCATTCACCATCCAATCTCGTTTGCGCTATAACAAAGGAAATATCTTCGCAATCATATCAGCAAATCGCCCATAAATAAAACCAGGGAAAATTCCCAAAATTAAATTCAAGAGCATGATAAAAGCCACATAAATTCGGTCAGAGCTAACTTTATTTGGGATTGAAAGTTTTTTGTCTGAATGCAGTATCAATCGTAATAACAATCGTACAGCTGATAACATCAAAAAGAGTTGTCCAAGTAAAATTGCTGTAATGATAAATTTTGTGCTGGGAAGAGCTGTACTCACCAAATTCAGCATTGGTGCGAATCCTGAAAAAAGTGGAAAACCGACTAATGAAAATATTCCACTTAACAGTAATGCCGCATAAATTGGATTTTCATAGAACATTCCATTCAATCCACCAATAGATTGCATACTGCTTCCACCACTCAATTGATGATACCCTACTGAGATAGACCAACATGTTATAACGTACACCAGAATCCACATACTCACCAATTCGGTGGATACCTTCGGGATAAATCCCGTTGCGCATAATAACAATCCAATACCCATGATAAATATAAAAGCGAACATCCGGTTTAAGGATTTCTGGAAAAATGCGCCAATGCTGCCTAAAACAATCATGAACGCTCCCAGATATTGGATGGCAAGAAAGAAAGCACTGTATTCTCTCAACCAAGCAAAATCATTCAGGAATTTCAAAAGCATCATGACGCCCGAAACGGGGATCATGGTCATCATGAAACCAAAAGGCAAAAATGAAACCTCATCAGCCAACAAAGGTATCCAGGTATGGAATGGGAATGCGCCCAACCACAAGGCGATCCCGAAGCCAAGCAAAATCGATGAGAAAAATAATTGATCCTCATTCACCGGCGCTATTTCGCCACCAGCCAGAATCCAACCAGCCAACAGGATTAAAAATACGGATAAAAGTTGAAAAACCAAAAATCGCATCCTGCCAGAAATTTGCCGGTTAGTGCTTGATGAGAGGACCGGTAGATACATGACATTCGCCAGAAAAATGATCAAAACAGAATACAGAAATGGATCAATCGAATAGGAGGCAATGTTCAAGGAACAATAAAACACGCAAATGGCAGGAAAATAATCATTTATTTCCCGGGAAATTGTTGAGAGTATCCATATGAAAGCTACGAAATAGATGAACCCAATGAAGGGAAGTTCCGTACTCTGTATGGTAAGACTGCGCCCCAAAATATAAATCTTTTCACCAGTTAAGTTTTGTGCATATCTGCCACCATTTTGCAATGTAAGTATGAATGCGCTGCTGCTGAGAAGAAATGTTAAAGCCAGTAAAATTCCCCGGTACAACAAAGTACGCTTTCGAATCAAGAGGGAAGAAGCAGAGATAACAGCAGGTACAATCAAATAGATAACAGGAAAGTTCATCACACTTCCTCCCTGTTCCTCATGATCAGCCTTGAGACAACAAATGCAAGAACGATCTGTATCACAGACATCAATGCTGTGACTAAAGCAGAACCTTCAAGCGGTGCATATATTACCTGAAAGCCAAGAGAAAAAATCAACAAACCTATCAATACGCGGAAGGGATCACTAGATATGCCCGCCTGTAATAAGCCTATCGCGAAAAGGAAAAAACCGATGATGAGAAACTGTGATGATTCTGTCAAATATGTGGCTAATTGCGGCGCAAAGGCAAAGGTGATCACTCCAATAAAAACGATGGTGAGGATATCCAGCACGTTGCGAGGCGAATCATTTGTAACCGTTAAATTTGAACAATAGGTATTAATTACAGCCACCGTCAGGATTCCGGTTATCAAATTTACTGCAGCCAAACCTACCGGCCACACCTGTAACAGTAAGAAGAATACACAAAAATAAAGCACTGTAAGGAAAATCAGGGTAGTGCGTAGGGAATCCGCTAAAAAAATGGTCGTTATTGAAAGAACAATAACTGCCAGAAGGACAATAAAAATAGTCTCGCTTATCATCCTACCAGCCCTCTATATAAAGTCAACAACAAAATCAATAAAATAACCGCCCACACTAATCCCCCATCTCCCTCAAGCAAAGCACTTAATCCTTCAAAGACTTGGCGGAAAATATTCACAATGACCAGGGCAATTTGTGTGCCGCCATCCAAGATGCGCATTCCAGACGAAAGGCGAGCTGCATTTGTTGGTAAAAGCACTTTATTTTTTCTGAGAATAGAAAAATATACGGGTACCAAGAGCGAAAAAGCAGCAGGAAGAAGATTCAACCAATTTATTGGCATCCATGATTCAAACGGCACAAAGCCCCGCAGTAAAATTCCAATTAATATTGCCATTAAAAACCAGGATAATGAATTGTTTTCAGTGTTAGTTTGATAACCGTCTACTGTACGATCTTTTTTTAAGATTGTTTTAACCTGATTAATTAGAAAACCTGCCAAATATAATCCCTCAGCAACTAATACCAAAACCAGAATGGTAGTGGACTCATTGCTAGAGAACAAAACTTTATTTAATACATACCAGGGTGAAAAAGGAAATCCAATCATGAAAAGCACCTCAACACCTAATTGAAGATACTTTAATGATTTCTTTCTGCCGGCAATTATTAGATTAACCAATGAAAAAATCATCGGAAGAATTAAAACAACCAGCTCCTGTCTTGCTCCTAATGAAAAGAAGGTCACTGCCAGGGTGATCGAAATACCAGAAGTAAATACATCCTTCATTTTGGTATCCGATCGCAATATCCATAAATAGAGCAATAGAATACCGATAATAAGAAAAATGATCAGAATTACTCTTGAAGCAGTGAGAGAAGAAGCTACTGGGTATCTCACCAGGGAAAGCATCTTGAGTAAAACAGTGGTGTTTAATGAAAGCATCCACTGATCTGAATAATCAGGTTCCTTACTCTGAGTAATCCGTTGTAAAAATTCAGCCAGCAGACGAAAGAGGATGATCACGATGATGGGGAGAAGTGGGTTCGTTGAACCGCCATTACTTTCCTGTGAGACATTCAATATTGCTAAATACCCCATTGCAATGACTGAGCTCAGCTTTAAGATAAGTGGAATGACCTGCCCGCGTGTAGAGAATAGCTCACGGTTCTCAGAGAATTGATACACCAGTTGAATACAATCCAATAAGAATACCGCAAAGAGTAAAAAAAACATTTGGTGCGTGATCAAACTGATCAATCCTACTGATGTTGTGGCGAAAAGAAAAATGATCTTACGGCTGGTAAATCCTGTTTTTTCGCGATCCAGGTATGCTTTCAGTATAAATGCAAGCGTGCTCAGACCGAGCAGAACCATTAATAGCCAATCCGTATTCCCCCAAGCAGGATTCGTCGTCAAGACCAATGAACTCGAAGCAAACCAGACAGAGGGGTCATCACCTGCTGTTTTGGAAACAGGACTCAGAAAAATCAACACAAAGCCAACAAAACAACAAAAAAGGGCTGCCAACCAGGTTTGCCCTTCATCTTTCTTTCGGTAGCTGAGAAAGAAGATAGCAACTGGAGTAATGGAATATAGGAAAAGCGCCAGATAAATGAGCACTACTTACTCCTAGAGTATCTCAGGATCGTTACAATACAGGTATTTTCCCTGTCCTCTTTTCCCCAACCAATGATTATTCTCCACAATTCGTTTTCCGCGCAAAAAGACAGATTGGATGGTATCCTGCATCTCCCATCCTTCAAAAAGATTGTAATCCGTTCGATGTTGTGCTGTATGAACTCCATAATGGATAGGAGTATTTTGATCCCAGATCACGATATCCGCATCACTACCCGGCATGAGTGTCCCCTTTTGAGGGTAGATGCCAAAAATGCGTGCTGGATTGGTGCAGTTCATAGCTACAAACTGTTGAGGGGTCATAAGATGTTTACGTACAGCGTAATTCCACATTACAAGCATTCGGTCGCCAATCCCCGGCAGCCCATTGGGAATCTTTGTGAAATCATCTTTGCCCAACTCTTTTCCAGGAATCATAACCTCTTCACCCTCATACACAATAGATCGCGTTCCATCAAAAAAGAACGGGCAATGATCGGTGGCAATCACCTGCAATACATCCTGACCGAGATATTTCATGATCTCTTGATTATCGTGCTTGGAACGCATGGGCGGTGAACAAATCCATTTTGCTCCATCCGGTTTTTTCAGATCATCAATGGTGAAAAACAGATACGATGGGCAGGTCTCTCCCATTACAGGCAACCCCGCCTCCCGTGCTTGTTTCAACAGTTGCACACCCCCTGCTGTATTCATATGGACAATATACAACGCTGCGCTGGCTTGCTTGGCAAGCTGGATAGCACGAAAGACACTTTCAACCGCTCCATCCGCCGGTCTGGTGAGAGCATGCCATTCTGGTGTGGTATGCCCCGCCTGCAACGCTTCGTTTACTAAAATATCGATAACATCCCCATTTTCAGCGTGTAGCATCACCAGCATCTGGCTCTTATTTGCTATACGCAATACCCGGAAGATATCACCATCCTGCAACCTCAGACGCCCATTATAAGCAGTAAATACTTTCAGACTGTTGACGCCCAATTTCCGCAGGGTGGGAATCTCCTGAGCGATCTGCTCATTGAAACTGGTGATGTTCATGTGAAAGCCAAAATCAATCGCAGCTTTTGAATCCGCTTTAGCATGCCAGTTTTCGACACACTTCGCAAGAGAGGGTTCATCCTGAGAGATGAAATCAAATACGGTTGTCGTCCCACCAAAAGCAGCCGCTTTATGCCCGGTATAATGATCATCGGATGAAACCGTATCAAACATGGGGAGGTCAAAATGGGCGTGTACATCCACCCCACCAGGAGTGATGAACTTTCCGGAAACATCCATTACTTCAGTATCTGCATCAGGGCTCAAATCCTTCCCAACAGCACGAATCTTTTCTCCTTCGATCAGAATATCTCCATTGAAGACATCCGCTGCGGTGATGATCTTGCCCGATTTCAGCAAAGTTTTCGTCATCTTTCCCATATCCTTTCATTCAAGATCAATTTGATCTATCCCTTGTTTACTGGCTGCATTTATTTGCAGGAAATATTCGACAAATTCTTTACTTATTTTCTGTTCATCTTCATTTGCAATTTGAATATCTGCATATTTGGAACGATATTCGCGAATGATGCCCTCAAAAACCCTGCGATTTTCGTGATCAATGACCAGGTCTTGAATAGTCTCCGCATTTCTGATCAAATCTCCCCCGGTATAGAAAAACGTGATGCGCTTCCATGTTCCTGCAGAAATGGGTTTTGGAAGGCGAACGAGATCATCCAGACTGATCTTATAATACTCTTCGTTTGCCCGTGGATGATCCCACTCCTCCCGTAATAGATCAATGCGCCGACATAGTTCCACCCCGCGAACTTTTGCTATATATTCTATTTTCCAACGATGTTCCTTCCCAAAAGAAGCTGGCTGATAAAAAGCCAAACAATCTGTGTAGATCACCTTCGGTGCATGTTTGAGCGGGATGCGATACCAACCTAGCACTCTGGCAATTTCCAGATCGCGTGGTTGGGGTATAACACATACCAGCACAAGATCATTCAGGGAAGGAACATCCATCATTTTACATCACTGACTACAGATCAACCTTCTTATTGAACTCTGTAATAAGAGCATCAATTTCAGGGATCTGTGCCTGTAATTCGGTCCAGTAAGTAGGCTCATACCATTGGTCACAAATTTCCTGATATGTCTTCCCTTGCTGTTCGACCCAGGTGAAATATTTGAGATTATGTATTCTACGACGATCGGCGTAAGTGAGCTCTTGCAGATAATCGGTGGCTAATCCGTGCAGATCACGTGCAAAGTTCACAGCCGCATCCGTTCTGGTGTATTCGCCAAATTCCTCGTGCATTTCCTTCAGGCGGCTCTGGTAGAGTTCCATGGAATCGGTCAGAACCGTTAATACCACATCGTTCTCTCCCAGTTCATAATACTTCGACATCTTAATCGCCATGGCAACATTGGCGATGCCAGAGAAGCCCATTAAACTGAGTTCTTCTACCGTCTCTTGAGGTACACCCTGCTCCGCCAGGTATTTATGACCTTCGGGTTCGTTGAATAAACGGGCTAAGTTCACCACCACATTATCATCAATGGCAATGATCATATCGGTATTGCGTAAGTTGTGGATCCACGGCACATGTTTATCGCCAATGCCTTCGATGCGATGTGCGCCGAATCCATTCTCAAGCAATGTCGGGCACTGGACTGCTTCACCAGCGGCAACCTTGCTGCCAGGGAATATCTGCTTCAGATAATCACCACATCCGATGGTGCCGGCTGAACCAGTGGTCAGAGCAACACCACGGTATACATCATTCGGACCCATAACCTTTTCCAGCACTTCTTGCATGGCATGCCCGGTGATGTCATAGTGCCACAGGTAATTGCCAAATTCCTCAAACTGATTAAAAATCATGATATCTTCGCCGGAATTGCGCAGTTCCCAGCATTTGTCGAAGATCTCTTTCACATTGGATTCACTACCAGGGGTTGCGATGATCTCCCCCGCTACTGTCTTCAACCATTCAAAGCGCTCCTTGCTCATCCCTTCAGGCAAAATGGCTATGGATTCACAAGCAAGCAGGGTCGCATCATAAGCACCACCACGGCAGTAATTGCCTGTGGATGGCCAGACTGCTTTTTGGTGAATGGGATCAAATTGCCCGGTTACCAATCTGGGAACCAAACAACCAAAGGTTGCGCCCACTTTATGTGCACCGGTTGGGAACCATTTCCCTACCAGCGCAATAATGCGGGCATCCACACCGGTCAGTTCTTTTGGCAACTCAATGAAATTAACCCCGTCGAATTTCCCTCCCTTTTCCTTTGGTTCATTCTTCCAGGTAATGCGAAACAGGTTTCGCGGCTGTACATCCCACAAACCTAGCCCGGTCAGTTCTTCCTTGACCGAATCAGGGATAAGGTCAGGGTTTCGCATCTGAGCAAAGGTCGGAATGATGATGTTTCTTTCTTTCGCACGTTTTATTGCATTCTGGAGGCGGTCTTCATACACGGTTAAATCAATCTTGGTCATTTTTTCTCCTTGGATTTATAAGTTTTTGGGGTATTTCGTAATATATAGAGCGGTCTCCCTTTGGCTTCATCATAGATACGGCTGATATATTCGCCGATTATGCCCATGAAAGTTAATATCAACCCTCCCAGTAATAATATGATGAAAATTGTCAGCGCTTGCCCGGTTAAAAATGGCTTTTTAAGTGCAGCAAAAACGATCCAAACGATCGCATAAACCAACCATCCAGCAAGCACTGCAAAGCCAGTATATTCTGCCAGTTGCAGAGGAAGTGTAGAAAAGCCGGTGACTGCGTTCAAAGCCAGCTTTAACATTTTCTTGAATGGATATTTGGATTTGCCAGCATAACGAGATTTCCGGTCATACGGGATTCCGATTTGGTTAAAACCCACCCAGGCAGACATCCCCCGCAAGAAACGCTCTCTTTCGCGCATCCCATTTAACACTTGCAATACTTCCCGATCCAGCAGACGGAAATCACCCGTATCCAGAGGAATATTGATATCTGTGATGCGATTGATCAGGCGATAGAAGGCAGACGCGCTGGTGCGCTTGAACCATGTTTCGCCCTCCCTCTCCCGGCGCACCGCATAAACCACCTCGTATCCTTCCTTCCATTTTTCAATCAGTTCCGGGATCACCTGTGGCGGATCCTGCAGGTCAGCATCAATAATGATGACCGCTTCCCCACGCGCGTGATCCATCCCGGCAGTAACCGCAATTTGATGCCCAAAGTTTCTGGTGAAAATAAGGGGGACAACCCGTGCATCCTGATCAGCAAGCGTGAGGATGAGATCGCGTGTACCATCTGTAGAACCATCATCCACCAATAGTACTTCCCATGCTTCCCCCAACCCTTCCATTACATCATGTAATACCCGGTAAAATTCCTGTAAACCCTCTATTTCATTATAAACAGGAGCGATGACGGAATAGCGGATAGTTTTTGGGGCTGTGCTGTTCATATTTCCTTTCAAACTTAAATATCCAGAATATTTTTCAACGCTCGCATACTGGGTTCGATCACAGGGGCAGAAGGAACCGCTTTCATGGCTGCATTGATATCTTTCAAACCACTTCCGGTTATCATACAAACCACGGGGTCTTCTGGTTTGATCAGACCAGAAACTGAAGCCTGTAAAACACCTGCATAAGCTGTTGCACCAGCCGGTTCGGCGAAAATACCTACTTTCCCGAGTGCAGCGATCGCCTGGATGATCTGGTCATCACTAACTTTAACATACGCTCCACCCGTTTGGGTAGCGGCGCGCAACGCTCTTAGCCCATCCCGCGGAAGATCCACTGAAATGCTATCAGCAAGGGTTGTGGCATGCACAGGTTCGATCTCTTCAGTACCCGCATCATATGCATTCGCAATAGCGCTTGAACCTTCGGATTGGATCCCGAAGATACGTGGAATATAGTCGATCAAACCCAGTTCTTTAAGGTCTTTAAAGCCTTTATGGATTCCAGAGATAATATTTCCGTCACCAACAGAAACAAAAACACTTAGTTCGCGTTTCAAGTTGCTATTGGGAAGAAGTATCTGTTCCCAGATCTCAAAGGCTGCGGTTTTTTTTCCTTCAGCGGTGAATGGATTGTAGCCTGTGTTGCGGCAGTACCAACCGAACTCCTGGGAGGCTTTTACCGAGAGATCAAAAGCCTGGTCATAATTCCCATCCACCAATATCACCTGCGCTCCAAACACCAATAATTGGGCGATCTTAGCTTGTGGAGCGGTTTTGGGGGCGAAGATCACTGCTTTTTGCCCACAAGCAGCCGCCATACCCGCCAGAGCAGCGCCTGCATTCCCTGTGGAAGCAGTTACAACCACATCCGCATGGATCTCACCGGCACGCGCGACAACCACCGAACTGGCGCGGTCTTTAAAAGATGCCGTCGGATTTCTGCCATCATCCTTGATCCATAATTGGTTTAATCCAGTCTCTTCATTTAATGGGACTGATTCATAGACCGGAGTCCATCCCACCGAATGTAGCGGAGTTTTTGCAAAACCCGGGTCTTCTACCGGTAAGATGGGTACATAACGCCAGATCGAAAAATCGCGCGATGTGGTCATCTGCTGTTGTAAGGGATTTTTCTTTAATTCTGCATAATCGAGCAACACATCCATATTGCCCCCATCATGCGGGCAGGTATAAAAAATATCTTCAGGTTGGAAAATTGAGTGACAAATGGAACATTGATATGCATGAAATTTTTTCATGCATATATTCTACCCGCTCTTAAAAGGAATGCCTAGTGAGGATGGTGCTGCGCTTCGATTCCTTCTTTTATTATTGAACAAATGACTGAAAGGAGGAGGCAAAGTGCGGCGCATCGTATCGAACCATTCGGCATTCCTGATATTGACCAGCAGCAGGGTCAGAATCATCAAAGGAAAAGGCGCTACTTGCAGTACCTGCGAGGGAATACCGGGAAGGGATGTTTGGAAGATAAGTCCAAGCCAACGCAGTAATTCGAATAAATAAGCACCCAAAGCCACCTTGACAGGATTCCACCCTCCAAAAATGGTGATCGCCAATACAATCCAGCCAATCCCATCCAATCCGGTCAACGAACCTTTCCAGCCTGGTTTCAACCCAAGTGAGTAGATTGGACCAGCCAATCCAACCAGGGCGCTTCCCATGATGATATAGATGGTCCTTACCTTGTTTACAGGAATTCCTCTACCATAGGCAGCTTCAGGACGTTCCCCTACTGAGCGCAAGATCAACCCAAATCTGGTCCGGTTCAGCCAAATCACAGCGGCTATTAAAATAATGAAACTCATATAGGTAACAACGGTATGGTTAAAAAAAACCCTGCCGATAATAGGGATCTCAGAAAGATATGGAATGGGTGCGGAGTGGATGACCGGTGCATTCACACCCATAAAATCATTACCCAGGAAATAGGATAAATCTTTGCATAAAAAAGCTAGAACCAGCCCAACCGCTACCTGGGATTGTTCAAGTGCGATCGTACAAAAAGCGAGGAGCGCTCCAATCAAGGCGCCGATTGCCATTCCAGCCAAATAACCCACCAGAAGACTTTCACTTTTATAGGCGGCAGCGAAACCTACCATCGCGGAAATTAAAATGATCCCATTTACTGAAAGGTTTAACATACCCGATTTTTCCGTCAGGGTTTCGCCGACCGCTGCGATCACGATCGGTGCACCCGCTGCGATCACGCCTGCTAATCCGACCCAGATACTATTTTCCATCTGATTCCTTTTTATCCATCATTTTCTTTTTCACTCCATTCATGATCAAGAAAAAAAGCACCAATGCCGCTTGAAGCACACCTGATAGGGTTGAATCAAGTTGTAAATCAATTGGAAGTTGGATTCCCCCAATATTCAGAATTGAAAAAAGATAAGCTACCAACAGGGTTACGTAGAAATTATTATTCGCCAGCATCGCAACCAGCATCCCCAGGAACCCATACCCTGAGGATATGGAAGGGATCAGGCGGTGATACACACCGACCACCTGGATAGCTCCTGCCAGACCTGCAATACCACCACACAACAGCATTGCTATCATCATGGTCTTTTTCGTTCTGATGCCCATCAAGCGCGCAGCTTCCGGGTTCTTTCCGATCGCTTTCACCTGAATGCCAAATCGCGTTCGGGATAACAAGACAATCAAAAGCGCAAAAACGACCACCACCAGGATAAGAGACCACACGCTCAGGCGATAGCCTGGAATCATCGTCAACCACAGTTCTTCTTTAAAAGGTACGGTTCCACTCATAGAACCCACACCGGGTCGTTTCCAGGGTCCAAAGATTAACCATAGGGAAAGAGCGGTAGCAACAAAATTTAAACCCACCCCTGCAAAGATCTCGCTCACTCCCCCATACAATCGTAAAATCCCTGTAAGGGCAGCCCAGATCATTCCCCCGATGACACCACCCAAACAGGCAAGCGCAATACTGATCTGAGGATTAAATGAGGAGGGTTCAAAAAAGCGCAGCACCCAGGTTGTAAATATGGCGCCTACCATGATCTGTCCTTCAACTCCCAGGTTCCATAAACCCGCTTTGAAGGTTACGATCAGTGCCCCCGAAACCAGCGATAACGGAGCCCAAACAACCAATCCGTTTGCGATCTTGGTGTTATCTCCGAAAGCACCCTGCAACATCTTCTGGAAGGTTAAGCCAGGTTGTGCGCCTACTATAAGCAAGATGATAGAAGTGAAAAGGAGTGCACCCATGAAAGCTGCCAGAGAGAATAGTGCGGGGGATGATCTTTGTTTAAATATTTCTTTTGAAAGCTTCATTGCGACCATCCTTCTCCACCGATCAATGATCCCAATTTTTCGGATGTCAATTCAGAGATCAAATATGGATGCGAAATCCTCCCGCCGAAGAATATTAAAACCCTATTGCTGAAACGCAATAATTCGTCAATATCTGCAGATGCAAAAATGATACTGGCACCTTTTTGACATCTCTCATGCAGTTTACTCCACATCCAATTGGTTGATTCGATATCCAACCCTCTGGTGGGATTTTCAAGCAGCAATAAGCGCGCATTTTCTTTCAACATTGCCAGTAACAAACGCTGCTGATTCCCACCGGATAACTCTTCCGCATTGGAGTATGGCGTCCCTTTAATGGCAAAATCCTTAATTCTACGCTGTGCAACCTGCATTGCTTCCTTATCGTTGATAAAAAATTGGGGGGATTCTTGCGCAAGGATAAAATGTTCAACCAGGTTCATTCCCTGCACCAGACCTTCTTCCATGCGAGCCGCCGGCATGAAGAAAACTCCGGCGTTTGTAAATTCGAAATTCCTGGTTCCTACCAACCGTCCATCCCCGAATTTGATTTTTCCTCCCAGCGGTTTTTCAAGACCAGCCAGGGTTCTCAAGAAAGTTTTCTGTCCGGAACCTTCCATTCCTGCCAAACCGAGGATCTCTCCCTGTTGAATGATAAGATCCACCGGGTTGGAAATAAAACGAGGATCCTTAATTATCAGGTTCTGAACGCAAAAATTAGGTATGTCCTTTGACACATCGTTAATTTTTTGAAAATCAATACGCTTACCAAACATCATTTCGATCAAAGCAATCGATTCACATGGCAACGCCACATCCCCGACCAGTAATCCCTGTTTCAGAACGATCGTGCGCTGGCATAGTTCATTCACATCTGCCAATTTATGCGTCACAAAAATGATCGATTTTCCCAGTTTGGAAAGACGTTTTAATAAGTCAAATAATTGCATTTTCTGCTGCAAGCTGATCCCCGTGGTTGGTTCATCCAGGATGATCAAATCTGAGCCATACAGCATCAACCTTAATATCTCAAGCTGCTGGCGTTCCCCCATACTCAAATCACCTACGAAATCAGTGAGTTTAAAATCAAAGCCAAGGGATGTTTGCGTTTCAATGATTTTCTTTTGAAATTCTTTTCTCTTGATAAAAAATCCGGTTTTTTGTCCAAGATATAAATTATCGAAAATGGTCATTACCGGGAAATCCAGCGGATCCTGTGAGAGCATGCCAATGCCTGCTGCCAGCGCCTCATCAGCGGATGCAAATTTAACCACCTGATCCTCTATCAGGATTTCACCGGAATCAGAGGAAAGTAAGCCCGCAATGATCTTCATCAGCGTAGTCTTGCCCGCCCCGTTCTCTCCCAGCACGCCAAGGATTTCACCGGATTGTAAGGTCATGGAAATACCATTGTTTGCATGGACTTTCCCAAATGATTTATGGATATTGCGAATCTCGATATGCATGGTTTTTAAAAAATAAGAAGGGAAGACCAGTATTTCATTCTTCCCTTCTTATTGTAATTCATTACTATTCGGCTGGTGTGCTCAGCCCAACCATACCTTCAAGCAGTTGGGGTAAGTACCATACCTGGTAATCGGTCGCCACTTCGCCATCCGCAAGAAAAACACTACCATCCTGCAAATTGAGTGGTCCCGTCCACAAATTCAACCCACCGGCTAATGCAGCCACAAATTCATCCAGTTTGGCAGCATTCTCGGCAGAAAGGGCGTCGCCCTTCACAAAACCGACAGCGGTTGTATCACGATTGTTAATGTCTTCCCAGTCAGGACCAATAAAATCCCAGCTGGCTTCAAAGCTGCCATCCATGACAGATTTGATGGTTTCCACATAGCTCGGACCCCAATTGAAATAAGGAACACCCAGGCACACTTCGGGAGCAGCCTCACAAGCACCCTCAAAATCGTAAGGGATCGCGAAGACATTGTTGCCTTCCTGTGCATATTTGCTGGCTTCTGCCAGAGCTTCGGTGGTATCAATACCAGAGATCACAACATCAAAGCCACGATTCAAGAAATCATCTGCAACCTGCGTTGGGTCAGAGGTAACACCGGGAATATTGAACCAGAAACCGATCCATTTGACCTCGAATTCCAGATCAGCAGGATCATTGCCCGCAACATTGGTCCAGCAATAATTTGCTCCGAGGTAAGCAGAAGCAGCCAAACGACGGGTTTCTTCATTGATCAACGGACCAAGGTACGCTACCTTGCCTGTGGTTGAAGTTAATGCCGCTGCACAACCTGCGATCTGTTTTCCATATTCCATCCTACCCATTGTATTGGTCAGATTATCATAACCTTTATAATCTTTCCCATCGACCCATGCGCCATCACCAGATGCATGAATAACGGTAATTTCAGGGTGAGCTGCTGTAAATTCATGGGCACTGTCTTTCATATCATCTGAGCTAAAGATGATAACCGTGGCACCCTTCGTTAGCAGTTCTTCTGCCAGTTGGGCGGGAGTTGTTCCAGGGCGATCTGAGGTGTTGACTTTATCAATATAGACCATTTCAGTTCCTGGTATCTGTTCCTGGACATACAGCCCGGCATCATAGTGAGCCTGAGACCAGCCCTTATCATTATAAGGACCTACCATCAGCAACCCAAACACAAGTGGCTCTACTTCTTCAGCTTCCACTGCCTCAGGTTCGCTCTCTACTGCGGTCTCAGGTTCGGCTTGTACTTCAGTTTCTGCCTCTTTAGGACCACAAGCAGCAAGAAGCATCGTAGCAATCACTAGCAGTGCTACTATTGTTTTCCATCCTTTTTTATTCATTTCTCCTCCATTGGTTTGTTAAAAATCAAAGACCTGTTGATTTTTCGATAATGCACCTCTCCTCCTAAAATTGTATACCCAAAAAATCGGTCACACAATTTGGCATTTTACATCAACAGGTCTTATTATTCAATTGTATAGACAATCTTTTAAGGTAGAAAATCTTAAAAGATTAATCCTGTTCGATCACAGTTCCCGTCTCGCCTTTCAACGCTCTGCCGATATTCTCGGGATTGGTGATGATGGCTTTCTTACCGCCAGCTTCAAGATACCAGATGATCGCTTGCATCTTGGGCGCCATAGAACCCTTGGCGAAATGTGTGCCCTCAGCCATGTATTTCTTGGCTTCTGAAAGGGTCATATGATCAATATCTTGTTGATTGGGTTTCCCAAAATTCAGCGACACTTTTTCAACTGCAGTTGAGATCAAGAAAAGATCAGCGTTGATTTTACGCGCTAAAAGGCTACTGGCATAATCTTTGTCGATCACTGCTGCAGTACCAGCCAGCTGACGATTTCCTTCATCAATAACCGGGATACCACCACCGCCTACGGTGATTACCACCACACCCGCCTCGATCAAGTCCTTTACTGCGGGAAGTTCCACGACTTCCTGGGGAATAGGAGAAGCAACTACACGCCGCCAACCACGACCGGCATCTTCCACCACATTCCACCCTAATTCTTCAGCTTTCTTCTTGGCTTCATCTTCTTCCATGAATCCACCAATCGGTTTCGTGGGATTCTTGAAGGCTGTATCGTCCTTATCAACCAGAACCTGGGTGATCACAGTTGCTACTGATTTTACGATACCTCTTTTATAGAGTTCATTCTGTAGTGTTTGTTGCAGCGAATATCCGATGGCACCCTGACTATCCGCGCCACACACATCCAGGGGCACTTCGTGCATACCCTCTACGCGGTGCGCAATTTCAGAACGACGTAAAATGAAACCAACCTGCGGACCGTTTCCATGCCCGATAGCCACATCCCAACCCGATTCGATCATATCCGCGATATGATAGGTGGTTTCTTTCGCTGCCTGGTATTGGCTTTCTACTGATACATTTTTTTTATCTTTGATCAGTGAATTTCCACCGATCGCTATGACTGCTACTTGTTTTTTCATGTTCCTATCCCATTGTCAACGCCATTACAGCTTTTTGAGCATGCAATCTATTTTCCGCTTCATCGAAAACGACAGAATGCGGTCCGTCAATAACCCCATCCGTAACCTCAACATTGCGGTCAGCCGGGAGGGGATGCATGTAGATTGAATCTTCTTTGGCTAATTCCATCCGTTTTTCGTTCGTGATCCAATCCTCATACTTCTTGGTGATCTCAGCACCTTTTTGTGCATCATCCGTAAACACCAGTGGACCCCAGGATTTTGCATATACAATATCAGCATCCTTGAAGCCTTCATCCATGTCATGGACAACCTCAAAACTGGTGCCGTATTTCTTTGCCTGTGCTTTCGCTTCTTCCATGATCTCTGGCTTTAATGCGAACTCTGGTGGGTGAGATAAAGTAATATCTAACCCAAAGCGCGGCATCTGCAGAATAAGGCTCTGGGGTACCGAGATCGGTTTAGAATAAGATGCAGCGTATGCCCAGGAAACAACCATCTTTTTCTTGCGCAAATCACGACCCTTCTTTTCCATAATGGTCATCAGGTCTGCCAGACACTGGAAGGGATGGTATAGATCGCACTGCATATTTAAAACAGGCACACGGGATGCTTCTGCTACCAGGTTCAGGTAACGGTTCCCTATCCCCCAATCACAATGGCGAATAGCGATCCCATCAAAATATCGCCCGAAGATATCCCCAATTTCCTTTTCAGTATCTCCGTGAGCGATCTGGGTAGATTTGCTTTCGATGAACGCGCCATGCCCACCGAGTTGAGCTATGCCAGCTTCAAACGAACCACGCGTGCGGGTACTGCTGAAGAAAAATAACATAGCCAGTACCTTATCGCGTAGATAGGCATGCGGTTCATTCAAGGCACGTTTGCGTTTCAGATCGAATGCAACATCCAGCACTGTTTCTACTTCTTCTTTGGAAAAATCAAGATCACAGATGAGATCTCGTCCATGTAAATTTGTTTGCATAATTACCTCTTTAATAAGTTAGGCGGGAAGATCATTCCCGCCCTATTGACCTTTATTCCATCGCTCCTAAAACGAGCGCCAGAATAGACATTCTCATCACAACACCATTGAAGGCTTCTTCCCAGTAGCGGGCATGACGAGTACCATCCACATCGGGAGGTAGCTCATCCATGCGAGGGAGCGAGTGCAAAATAATGGAATCTGATTTTGCTTTTTGTTTCAGAAGCTCACGAGTTACCTTGTAATTAGCGGGGGTGAGCCCTTTATCTTCTGATGCTTCCTGACGTGCCTTGGTGTAATCAGGCTGCACAACAGGTTCCATGTAGATCACATCGGCTTTATCGATCACATCAGCCACATGTTCCGCTTCATGATAAACCAGGTTCTTTGCATCCAGCTCTTTCTTGAAATCATCTGTCAATGACATTTCGGGCGGTGATACGTAGTAAACCTCGGTATCAAACTGGCTGAGAGCATACGAAAGGGAGTGCATGGTACGCATGCGCATATCACCGATACACAGGAAGGTCAATCCATCAACCGTTCCCATCTCATTCCAAACTGTATACAGATCAGTTAAAACCTGTGTGGGATGCTCACCCCATCCATCACCAGCATTGATGATCGGAACGCTGGACCATTTGGCAGCTTCTGCGGGTGCACCCTGCTGGAAGTGACGCATGACAATAGCATCACCGTAATATTCCAGCATATGAACCGTATCTTTGATGGATTCCTGATACCAATCACCAGCGCGGGTCATCTTGGCATCAGAAAAACCGGTCACATGCCCCCCCAGTCGATGCATGGCAGCTTCGTGCGCCAGACGTGTACGTGTGCTGGGTTGGTAGAAAGCGGTAACCAGTGTTTTCTCCTTGAGGAGATCCGTATTCCTACGGCTGCGGGCAATTTCATCCATTTCGAGGGCAACTTCGAACAAGCGGAAAAATTCCGATCGCTCAAAATCCTTCAGTGAAAGAATATCTCGACCCATAAAACTTCTCATGACAAACCTCCATTTAGTTACTTAAAATATTTTTTTGCTACCTGTCTCACAATATGAAAATCAAAATAACCGGGCAAGAAATAGCTGTAGGAATGAGTAACAATCTGATTAGATGTATCATATACATCCGATTCGAAGAATAATAAAGCAGCTCCGCGTTGGATCTGCAGTTTATGTGCTATCTCGCTGGATGCTTCCACTGAATCAATACGAGTATTGGATTGTGACAGAACCGGATCCCCCCGTTTCAATAACCAATCCAGCACCGAACCATCAAAGCCATTCTGCAGGTCCTTTTCATCCAGAATTGTAACTGGCAGGATGTCAACCAGATACGCGATAGGGCGTTCTTCGGTATTGATCGTGCGCTCGATCTGGATCAGCGTGGTTTTCAGTGGGAATGGAACAAGATTCCTGTTTTCTTCACTGACGGGAAAGCGCTTGATATCAAACTCGCCCATGCTCACATTCAGCCCGATCCTTTCGGATAAAGTCTCGATGCTCTCTAATACTTCCAGACCTCCTTCAAATGTTTTTTGTTTTCCAACTACAAAAGTCCCCTGACCCTGCCTGCGGCGGATCAGACCCTGTACTTCAAAAGTTCGCATTGCCTCTCGCAAAGTGGAACGCGATACTCCCAGCGATTTCGCTAACGCTGGTTCGGAAGGCAATTTTGCTCCTGCCCCCTTCTTGGCAATCATGCGTTCTAATTCGACTTGCAATCGCTGAAATGGTTGTTCGTTTTGCAAGAAATACTCCCTGTATTATTGATTCTTCAATAATCTTGCTGCTGCTTGATTGTGTTTTTTGATATGCTCGTTCAGGTCCAGATGAGTCAGCTGCCCTTGTTTAACGATCGCTTTTCCATGAACAAAGCTGTAATCCACATTGCGGGGATAACAGAAGACAACGGCAGAAACCGGATCATGCAGCCCCCCTGCGTAAGATATGTTATTGAGATTGATCGCAATAAAATCTGCGCATTTTCCCGTTTCCAGGGAACCAATATCAGCACGACCCAGCACACTTGCACCACCCCGTGTCGCCAGCTCGAGTGCCTGCCGGGCTGTCATGATAGGAGCTGCGTCAGGTTCTGAGCGCGAGGCACCCTCCAATCCAGCGCGTACACGTGCCAGTAGCATAGCCTGCCGCACCTCTTCCAGCATGTGCGAGCCATCATTGCTGGCAGAACCATCCACACCCAAACCCACTTTCACTCCCAACTGCATATACTCGCGTATGGGAGCAATGCCTGACGCCAGACGCATATTGGAAGTCGGGCAATGGGCTACACCACAACCATACTTGGCGTAGATGTGTCGTTCTTCTTCATTGATATAGACGGAATGAGCGAACCAAACATCCTCACCCACCCACTCAAGGCTTTGCATATACCCCAATGGGCGTAAATTATATTTCTCTAATGTGAATTGTTCCTCATCTTCTGTTTCGGCAAGGTGGGTATGCAGGTGAACACCATACTGGCGCGCCAGATGAGCGCTTTCACGCATCAGATCACCCGTCACACTGAAGGGTGAGCAGGGCGCCAGAACGATTTGTAGCATGGAACCGGCAGAAGGGTCATGGTAGCGCTCGATCAAGCGTTGGCTATCTTTCAGAATGAATTCTTCATCATCCACCACGCTATCCGGCGGTAAACCACCTTTGCTCTGACCCAGACTCATCGAGCCGCGCGAAGCATGCAGCCGCATGCCCATTTCCTGCGCAGCGTTGATCTCATCATCCAGGCTGGAACCGTTAGGGAATAGATAAAGATGATCTGAAGCGGTCGTACAACCTGATAGAGCCAGCTCTGCCAGCGCGGTTTTCGTGGAAAGATAAATATCTTCAGAGGTCATGCGCGACCAAATCGGATAGAGTGTCTTCAACCAGTTGAACAGGTTGGCGTCTTGAGCAGCGGGAACCACGCGGGTGAGTGTCTGATAGAAATGGTGGTGGGTGTTTACCAACCCGGGCAGCACAATATGATCGGTGAGATCTACTATCTCATCGGCTTCGGATGGGAGGTCTTCAGTCTTTCCCACCTGTTGAATAAATCCATCTTCAATATAAAGCGCTCCATTTTCGATCTCCCGGCGTACCTCATCCATCGTCACCAAGGTATGAATATTCTTGATAAGTAGAGTGGTCATTACGCTCCCTTTCACCGGAATGATTCTTGTTAACATATAATACCATTAATTGTCTGACAATTAATGGTATTGTTTCTATTCTTTATAGGATAAATCTAACCAAGCGGATCGGAAAGTTCCGCCGCGCGTAATGTGTTCTGCATCAACATGGCAATGGTCATGGGACCTACTCCACCGGGCACCGGTGTGATGGCAGACGCAACTTCACTGACCTCGTCGTAAGCAACGTCACCCACCAGTCGATATCCTTTTTCTGTTGAGGGATCATTCACGCGGTTGATGCCCACATCGATCACCACTGCCCCTGGTTTCACCCAATCAGCACGCACCATCTCCGGTTTACCAACAGATGCAACCAAAATATCCGCAGCGGCTGTAATCTTGGGCAGATCCTGCGACCTGGAATGGCAGATGGTAACGGTCGCATTCTCTCGCACCAGCAGGAGCGCAACCGGCATCCCAACAATATTCGAGCGACCCAGCACCACTGCATTCTTTCCCTCCAGGGAAGGCAAATTCTTTTTCAATAAGTGGATGATTCCCGCGGGCGTACAGGGAACAAAACTGGGAGTGCGTCCTTTTTGTGCCAGGTTTCCAATATTGATAGGATGAAACCCATCCACATCTTTTTTAACAGAAATATTGAGCAATACTTCTTCTTCATTGAGCGTTTTGGGGAGCGGTAACTGCACCAGGATACCATGCACGTTTTTATCTTGATTCAACTCATTAACAAGCGCAATCACTTCTGCTTGAGGCGTAGAAGCTGGCAGCACATGGTTGAAGGAATGAATTCCCAGCTTTTCGCAGGTTTTATGCTTGGAGCGCACATACACTTGCGACGCTGGATTCTCACCCACCAATACGGTTGCCAACCCGGGTACAGAAAGCCCGGTTTGTTTTCGTTGTGCTACTTTCTCTGCAACCTGGTTGCGAATTTCCTCTGCAATTGCTTTTCCGTCAATTATCACTGCGCTCATGTTTACACTCCAACACAAAAAGTAAAAGGATTATACAATATTCAGGAATATTTTCAGTTAATCAGCAGCATTTGTAGGCTATAATCTGTGTCTTGGAGAATAAAACATGAGCAATATTTGCGTAATTGGTACTGGATATGTTGGCTTAGTGACGGGTGTTTGTTTTTCAGACCTGGGTAATACGGTTTACTGCCTGGATATCAATGCAAAACGCATTGAGAATCTCAAGGAAGGCATCATGCCGATCTATGAGCCAGGATTGGAAGAGATTGTAGAAAGAAACGTAGAAGCCGATCGCCTATTTTTCACAACCGATTATCAGGAAGCATTGAAAGATGCTGAATTCGCATTCATTGCAGTGGGAACCCCTTCCGGTGTGGATGGTGAGGCAGATTTGAGTTATGTGCGAGATGCCGCAGAAAAGATCGCGGCAGTGATCGACCACCCCATTATCATCGTCAACAAATCCACTGTGCCAGTAGGCACCGGTGACTGGGTGTCTGACATCATCCGCAAAAAACGCGGTGAAAATTCACTGGAATATTATGTAGTTTCCAATCCCGAATTCCTCAGAGAAGGATCTGCTATTCACGATTTCATGCAACCGGATCGCGTTGTACTGGGTGCCATTCATCGCCAGGCAGCGGAATCGGTTGCAGCGCTTTACCAACCGCTGCGAGCACCCGTTCTCATCACTGACCTGCGTACCGCCGAAATGATCAAATATGCCTCCAACGCCTTTTTAGCAACACGCATCTCATTTATCAATGAGATCGCCAATATCTGCGACGAACTAGGTGCCGATGTTCGTGAAGTAGCGGATGGCATGGGCTTGGATAAACGCATCGGGCGCACTTTTCTGGATGCTGGTTTGGGCTGGGGCGGCTCTTGCTTTCCGAAAGACGTTAAAGCATTGGCGCACATGGCAGTGCTGCATGGTACACACCCGCAACTGCTGCAAGCCGTGATGGAGATCAACCGCAATCAACGCCGGCGGGTCGTGATGAAATTGCGCAACCTGCTGGGCGGATCTCTGGTGGATAAAAATATTGGTATATTGGGGCTATCTTTCAAGCCTGATACCGATGACATCCGGGAATCACCGGCATTGGAATTAATTCACCTGTTGCGCAATGAGGGCGCGCACGTGAAAGCCTATGATCCTCAAGCGATGGAGAACACCGCACATGAAATTCCAGATCTGCAGTTGTGCAAGAATCCTTATGAGGTGGCACAGGATGCGGATGGATTGATCCTGGCAACCAAATGGAATGAATTCAAACAACTGGATTTCAAAC
>LDZU01010434.1_pt1 | contig 56389 bp, 66 predicted proteins | sample 615531 | NCBI WGS metagenome assembly LDZU01 (sample SAMN03408293, study PRJNA278302) | terrestrial metagenome | isolation source: oil reservoir sample SB2 | place: USA: Alaska, North Slope, Schrader Bluff formation | collected 2011-09 | reverse complement strand
TGATCATCCCCGTTGCTCTTGAACAGGGTTCCAACTTCGCTATCCGCGAAGGCGGTCTTACCGTCGGCGCTGGCGTCATCACTGAAATTTTGGAGTAAAAGGAATACTATGGCAAAGCAGAAAATTCGCATCCGATTGAAAGCATATGATCACCGAGTTCTTGATCAATCTGCAAAAAGAATTGTCGAAACCGCTGAAAGAAGCGGCGCAAAAGTTGTAGGCCCTGTACCGCTGCCAACGAAAATTGAAAAATTTACGGTGAGGAGATCCACTTTTATTGATAAAGACTCTCATGAACATTTCGAAATTCGTACCCATAACCGGATAATTGATGTTTTGGAACCAGATGCAAAGACCATTGATATGTTAATGCGGCTCAATTTACCGGCTGGTGTCGATATTGAAATCAAGATCTAATAGCAATAACTGGTAAAATCAGCGAATATATGGTATATTAATTCGGTTTTGGGCAGTACCCAAAAGGTGATGCAAGAATTCTCTTCTTGGCGACTGAAAAGATAAATTAGTTTGCTAAAAGACTATTGACTACATCACTGAAAGATGATGCAGCTTTGCCCAAGCTGACAGTCTTGAAAACAATATTAAGGAGAAAAAAGAAAATATGTTTAAAGGGCTTATTGGAAAAAAGGTTGGCATGACCCAGGTTTTCGACAAGGACGGCAATGCTGTTCCGGTTACACTTATCGAAGCTGGGCCATGTTTTGTTACCCAGGTTCGAAAAGTTGAGAGAGATGGATATTCTGCCGTACAGCTTGGTTATGGAAAAGTTGACGAACGCAAATTATCCAGCGGGGAAAAGGGGCACCTGAAAAACAATGAAATCCCGGCAGTCCGTTATTTAAGAGAGTTTAGAACCAAGACAATCGACGTAAAAGAAGGCGACAAGGTTGATGTTGGACAGTTCGCCGTGGGCAGCCACGTAGATGTTATTGGTTTTAGCAAAGGTCGTGGTTTTGCGGGTTCCGTAAAACGTCATGGATTCCGTGGTGGACCAAAGACACATGGTGCTTCAGATCGGTTGAGAGCACCGGGTTCCAGTGGTTCCGGTACCACACCCGGACGTGTATATAAAGGTACGCGCAGACCAGGGCACATGGGCAACGATCGTGTAACATCACAAAATGTAGCAGTTGCCTTTGTTGATGTTGAAAAGAACCTTCTAGGGATCAATGGATCAGTTCCTGGCCCCAAAGGTGGATTGGTTGTGATCAAAGAGGCAAGGAAACAATAGCGAATTATTCTCGGAGTTTTAGATTCCGTTTAAATGGAGCCAATAATGAAGGTAGACGTAATTGATTTCAAGGGAAAGAAAGTAGGCGATGTGGAGCTTCCGAAAGATATTTTTGAAGCCCCGATCAATATTGATTTAATGCATCAAGCCTACGTTCGCCAAATGGCTAATGCACATTTGGGAACACATGAAACCAAAACCCGGAGTGATGTTTCTGGTGGTGGTAGAAAACCATGGAAACAAAAAGGGACCGGTCGGGCGCGCCAGGGTTCTACCCGCGCAGCTCAATGGGTGGGTGGTGGAAAAATTTTTACACCTCACATGCGCAGTTATACTCAACGAATGCCCCTGAAAATGCGACGTGCAGCGCTGCGCTCTGCATTGAGTGTTAAGGCAAGTGATGGAGAAATTATCGTTGTAGACGATGTTACTTTGGAACAGCCGAAAAGCAAACAATTATCACAGGCATTTGAAAAATGGGTTGGTCAGAACACTGCCCTGCTTGTAATGCCCGATAAGAAAAAAGAAAACATTTTCATTTCCGCAAAAAATCTGCGGGATGTAAAAGTTCAGCTTGCTCATTATCTCAATATCCGTGATCTTTTAACATATGATCGCCTGGTTTTGGAAAAATCATCCATTAAAGTTATCGAAGAATTTTTAGGAAAAGGAAAGTAGGATGAAAACACCATACGATATCTTAAAGCGACCATTAATCACTGAAAAAACAGCGTACCAATCAAGCAAATTACATCAGTATGTTTTTGAGGTGGATAGTAGCGCAACCAAAGTGGATGTAAAAGATGCCATCGAAAAAGCCTTTGATGTAAATGTTCTGGAAGTGAATATTATCAATGTGCCAGCAAAACGTGGAAAAAGAGCACGAAGTCGCCGTGTTGCAATCCGAAATTCCGCATATAAAAAAGCGATTGTAACTCTGGCAGCTGAAGACAGAATTGCTATTTTTGAGGGAGTTGAAGAATGAGCGTAAAGGTATATAAACCAATTACTCCCGGGCAACGCCATCGAACGGGACTTACATTTGAGGAAATAACCAAAACTACTCCTGAAAAAGCGCTGGTTATTTCTCGTGGTAAAAAATCTGGCCGCAATATGTACGGGCGAATTACGGTTCGCCATCGCGGTGGTGGCAATAAAACGAAAGTGCGCGTCATCGATTTCAAACGATTGAAAACCGGAATTCCTGCGACCGTAAGTGCTATTGAGTATGATCCAAATCGATCGGCTCGATTAGCATTGTTGACATACGCGGATGGAGATAAGCGCTATATCATCGCTCCATTGGGATTGAAGGTCGGCGATGCGGTCATGTCTGGAAGCCAGGCTGAAATCAGACCGGGTAATAGTTTACCAATCGCGAATATTCCTGTGGGTACCATGATCCACAATATTGAATTGACCGAAGGGCATGGCGGGCAAATGGTTCGCTCCGCTGGTGCAGCCGCCCAGCTGCTGGCAAAAGAAGGCGAGTATGCCCATTTGCGGCTTCCATCTGGTGAAGTTCGCCTGGTGCGCCAGAAATGTTCCGCAACCATCGGACAGGTCGGAAATCTCGAACACAGTCAGATCCAGCTCGGTCGTGCAGGGCAAAAACGACATAAGGGAATTCGTCCTACCGTGCGCGGCAGTGCAATGTCTCCGCGCGACCACCCGCATGGTGGTGGTGAAGGACGTTCACCGATCGGTATGCCCGGTCCAAAATCTCCCTGGGGTAAGCCAACACTTGGTTACCGGACCAGGAAGAACAAGAAAACTGATAAATATATTGTTCGCCGCAGAAATGCCGCGAAGAGATAAATGATCGGAAGATTAAGGAGCTAGATATGTCTCGATCTTTGAAAAAAGGACCATTCGTGGATCCGAAATTATTGAAAAAAATTGAGGAAATGAATACCAAGAACGAGAAGAAAGTACTTCGAACTTGGAGCCGTGCCAGCACGATTTTTCCTCAAATGGTAGGTCATACGATTGCGGTCCACGATGGACGACGTCATGTACCGATTTACGTCACGGAAAACATGGTTGGGCATAAGTTAGGTGAATTTGCTCCAACACGACATTTTCGCGGCCATATGGCAGAAAAATCTATTAAGAGAGACTAGGATTAAACCATGGACGTACGTGCTGAATTAAAAAATTGCCCAATTTCTCCACAGAAGGTTCGCCTTGTGATTGATGTGGTACGAGGGCAAAAAGTTGAAAAAGCGATCACCGATTTGAGATTTCTGCACAAAGCAGCTTCAGAACCAATCTGTAAATTAATTGAATCGGCTGCAGCCAATGCAGAGAATAATTTTGGCCTTGATCGAGGAAATTTATTCATCAGTGAAATTTATGCCGATGAAGCGCCAACCAGAAAATGGCGTCGATTCGGCGCACGAGGGCGATTCAAGCCGGTCTTACGACGTTCATCACATGTGAAGATCGTTTTGCAGGAAAAGGCATAATCGGAGCATTATAAGGGAAAAATTAGGAGAAATTATGGGTCGAAAAGTTCATCCAATCGGATTTCGCTTAGGGATCAACCAGCCATGGGAAGGCCGGTGGTACGCTGAGGGACAGAATTATATTGATCAACTTCATCAAGATTTTAAAATTCGCGAATTAGTTCGCAAAACAGCTGAGAAAGCTGGCGTCTCTTTTATTGAGATCGAAAGATTTCCTAGCAAAATCAAGATCGTTGTAAATACAGCAAAACCGGGCATTCTCATTGGTCGGAAAGGTGAGACCGTAAAGAACATACGAAAAAACCTTGAAGATCTCACGGGAAAAAAGATTGACCTCGAGATAAAAGAAATTGTCAATCCTGATTGCGATGCTCGTTTGGTTGCCGAAAATATTGCCGGACAGATCACACGCAGAATCAGCTATCGCCGTGCGATGAAACGGGCTATTCAGCAGGCAATCCGCCAGGGCGCCGAAGGCGTCAAAGTGGAAGTTGCCGGACGTTTGAATGGCGCTGAAATGTCCCGTTCAGTCTGGCTCCGCGAAGGACGGGTTCCCTTACAGACCTTGCGTGCAAATATCGATTTTGCCCGTGACGAAGCACTGACTACCTATGGACAGATCGGTATCAAGGTTTGGATTTACAAAGGCGAGATTATGCCGGGCACTGAAGAACAACTTGAAGAAACTGAAGGCGTTTACGTTAGCGAATAGCCTGGCGTATCGTACTGGAAAGAGGTAATTATCATGTTAATGCCAAAACGTGTGAAATATCGCAAGCAAATGCGCGGACGAATGCGCGGCAAAGAGACGCGTGGAGCGGAAATTTCCTTCGGTGAATATGCATTGCAGGCATTGGAGCCAGCCTGGATTTCAGCTCGACATATCGAAGCTGCCCGCCGTTCCATCGTTCGAAACTTAAAACGTCGCGGAAAGGTATGGATTCGCATTTTCCCTGACAAACCAATCACCAAACGTGCTCCAGAATCACGGATGGGTAAGGGGAAAGGCGCGGTGGAGTTTTGGGCTGCAGTGGTAAAACCCGGCAGGATCCTATTTGAGGTTGGCGGTGTGGATGCTGAGGTTTCAAAACATGCATTGAAACAAGCTGCTTACAAATTGCCGATTAAAACGAAGGTTATTTCGCGATCGGATCTTGATGGAGAATAGAAATGAAGATTGAAGAAATTAGAAAATTCTCTGACGAAGAGTTGAAAACAAAAGTTTTCGACGCAAAAAAGGAATATATGGAATTGCGATTCCAGCATATTTCAGGGCAATTAACCAACACAAGCAAGTTAAAAATGATACGCCGAGAAATTGCCAGGTTGGAAACGATAATTCGAGAACGTGAAATTAACCTAACTACGGAAGGTGAAAAATGACCGCAAGAAGAAGATTACAGGGTATTGTCACAAGTGACAAGATGATGAAGACCGTTGTGGTCGAAATTTCACGAACGTATCGGCATCCGCTCTATCAAAAAGTTGTCCATGTTGCCAAGAAACTGATGGCACATGACGATCTGGGATGCAAGATCGGTGATGAGGTTCTGATTGTTGAAAGCAAACCAATTTCGCACAAAAAGCGATGGGTTGTACAAGAAATCCTGAAGAAAACCGAAATTCAGGAAGAGATTGTAAAAGAGGACTAATACTATGATCCAACAAGAGTCTCGCTTAAAGGTTGCTGACAACACCGGTGCCAGAGAAATATTGGTGATCCATGTTATGGGCGGATCACGCCGTAAATATGGACGCATTGGGGATATTGTGGTTGGCACCGTAAAATCCGCCTCTCCCCAAGGTGGTATAAAAAAGAGTGAAATTGTTCATGCAGTAATTGTTCGCTGCTCGAAAGAATGGCGAAGGAGCGACGGATCCACAATACGCTTTGATGATAATGCTGCGGTTATACTGGATGGCGAAACCCAGAATCCTAAAGGCACCCGTATCTTTGGCCCGGTAGCACGTGAACTTCGCGAAAAGGGTTACTTGAAAATCGTTTCACTCGCACCAGAAGTAATTTAGGTTATGGATTGCAGGAGATAGGAATGAGGTTAAAAATTAAACGTGGCGATCAGGTAGAAGTGATCACAGGAAGATCTGCTGATAAAGGAAAACGAGGAGAAGTTATCCGGGTATTTCCCAAGAACAAGCAGGTAATGATACAGGGTCTGAATATTCGCACGAAGCATCAAAAGCAAGTCCAATCCGAAGGCAGAAGCATTAACCCCGGAATTGTCAAACTTGAAGCACCTGTAAATATGTCTAATGTGATGCTGATCTGTAAGAAATGCAACAAACCGACCCGTGTTGGTTTTGTGCGGGAAGATAATAAAAGCATCAGGGTCTGCAAAAAATGCGGCGCGAAATTAGATTAATGCAGCGGAGAAAACGATGAATGTATTAAAAGAAAAATATCAGAATGAAGTTATTCCCGCCCTGATGAAGGAATTTTCCCTGTCCAATATCATGCAGGTTCCGAAACTGGAAAAAATTGTTCTGAATATCGGCATGGGTGAGGCATTAGATAATCCAAAAGCATTGGATGCCGCAGTTGCCGATATTATGGCAATAACAGGGCAAAAGCCAATTGTTACAAAGGCAAAAAAGAGTATTGCGAACTTTAAGTTGCGTGAAGGTAGGATAATCGGCGCAAAAGTGACGCTGCGTGGAGAAAAAATGTGGGCATTCATTGATCGTTTGATCAATATCGCATTACCTCGCTTGCGCGACTTTCGTGGGGTTTCTCGTAATTCATTCGATGGCAGAGGCAACTATACACTTGGTATACAGGAACAGTTGATCTTTCCGGAAATTGAATACGACAAAATCGATAAGGTCAGAGGCATGGAAATCACAATTGTTACAACTGCTCCAAACGACGAGCAATCATTGGCAATGTTGAGTATGTTGGGAATGCCTTTCAGGAAGGTATAAAGATGGCAAAAAAATGTATGCAATATCGTGAATTTAGAAGACAGTATCCTACTCAGGTTAGGAACCGCTGTAAGATATGCGGCCGCCCACGTGGTTACATACGTCGATTTGGAATTTGTAGGATTTGTTTCCGGGAATTAGCCCTGAATGGCAAAATCCCCGGGGTAACAAAATCATCATGGTAAGAACCATCCGGAGGTATTTGAATGAGCGTAAATGATCCTATTGCTGATATGTTGACTCGCATCCGGAATGGAGTAACAAATAACCAAACCGTTGTTGCGATGCCTGCTTCTAAAATGAAAGCAGAAATTGCCAGAATCCTAAAAGAAGAGGGTTTCATCTCTGGTTTTGAAATCGTGGATGGACCGAAAGTACCGCAAAAGATTCTGCGCATTAATTTGAAATACATCGGAGATCGTCGACAGCGAAAAGCTGTTATCACCGGTCTTGTAAGGATAAGTAAACCAGGGCGCCGTATTTATACGCAGAAAAAAGAAATTCCCTGGGTGCGTTCCGGCATGGGTGTGGCTATCATTTCAACACCCAAAGGAATCATGACCGGTCAAGAAGCCCGAAAAAATGGTTTGGGCGGCGAAATTCTCTGTAAGGTATGGTAGGAGGTAAAACGTGTCACGAATTGGAAAAATGCCGATAACTGTACCATCAGGTGTGCAGGTTGAACTAGATGGGTCAAATGTAACCGTCAAGGGACCGAAAGGGACCATGCACTACACATTCTCAAATCTTGTTGACATTAAAAAAGAGAATGATAACGTAGTTATTAATCGTACTTCTGATGAAAAAAATGTGCGGGCATTGCACGGCACTACCCGCGCGTTGATTCAAAATATGATCACAGGAGTACATACCGGATTCAAAAAAGTCCTTCAAATTGAGGGTGTTGGATATCGCGCTGAAAAAACGGGCTCGAATGTGACCATCCATGTTGGTTTTTCTCACCCGGTAGTTGTAGTTCCACCAGAAGGAATAAGTTTTGATGTGGATGAAAAAGCGAAGACAATAACTATTCATGGATATGATAAGCAAACTGTTGGGCAGATTGCCTCAGAGATCAGAAAATTGAGACCACCAGAGCCTTACAAAGGAAAGGGTATCCATTATATTGATGAGCGCATACGCCGGAAACCCGGTAAATCTGCAAAAGTTGGCGCATAGGAAATTATTCCGGGAAGGTTAAGAAATGGCAAAAAAATCAAGAAATGAAGCAAGAATTAAAAGGCATCGCAGAGTCCGAAAAGACATTTACGGTGTTGCTGAAAAGCCGCGCATGTGCGTTTTTCGTAGCTTGTCTGATATCTATGTTCAGGTCATTGATGACGATAAAGGAATTACTCTTGTATCTTCTTCCAGTCTGGATAAGGAATTGAAGAGCAAACTAAAAGGAAAGAACAAAACCGAGCAAGCTGTTGAAGTGGGAAAACTGCTTGCTGCTCGCGCCAAAGACAAGAAAATTGTGGAAGTGGTTTTTGATCGCGGTGGTTATCGATTCGATGGTAGAGTGAAAGCACTCGCTGATGCAGCCAGAGAAGCTGGATTAAAGTTCTAACAACGGCATGGGCTAAGAAGAGGAATTGGAAAATATGGCATATCAATCAATTGAGAAAGAATATGACGAGAGAGTAGTTGAGATCAAGCGCGTCGCAAAAGTGGTAAAAGGCGGCCGCAGATTTCAATTCCGTGTGGCTATCGTTGCCGGTGATAACAATGGAACTGTTGGTTTGGGAGTCGGAAAAGCAAATTCAGTCCCTGATGCGATGAAAAAAGCAACTGCCCAGGCGTATAAAAATATGCGCAAGGTCTCTTTGCAGGGAACAACAATTCCACATGAGGTGATCGGAAAAACCGGTGGAGCACGCGTATTACTAAAACCTGCTTCATTGGGAACCGGCGTTATTGCCGGTGGTGGTGTGCGTGCTGTACTTGAAGCCGCAGGTGTTCGTGATATTCTCACAAAATCCCTCGGGAGCGCAAATATTCTGAATGTTGTGAAAGCGACCTTTGAGGCGCTCGAGCAGCTTCACTCGCCATCCGAAATGGCAGAAATGCGGGGAAAGCCCGCTAAAGATTTGGCTCCTTTTTGGGAAAGGAGAAGTAATGGCTAAACAAACATCTGCAAGAATACTGAAAATAACATTGGTGCGAAGTCCAATTGGAAATACAATGAAGCATAGAGATACGTTGCGAGCTTTAGGTTTACATCGAATTGGACAGACAATCGAACAAAAAGATACTCCCACAGTTCGTGGAATGCTTGCAAAAGTAAATCATCTTGTAAAAATTGAAACGCAGGAAGAAAAATGAAGTTACATGATTTAAAACCCAATCCAGGTTCTAAAAAAGAGCGGACTCGTGTTGGTCGTGGTATCGCTGCAGGAAAAGGAAAGACAGCCGGTCGTGGAACAAAAGGTCAGCGATCCCGCACGGGATTTGGTGGTCATCTTTATCGCCAGGGCGGTAATCTCCCCTTTTATCGGTCATTACCATTTCGACGTGGTGAAGGATTCACCCCACCAAATCAAATTGAATACAACGAAGTAAATGTTGAAATATTGGCAGAAAGATTTAAATCGGGCGCGGAAGTTACCCCCGAATCACTGGCGGCAATGAATTTAATCCATAAAAAACACAATCCTGTGGTTGTATTAGGGCGTGGCAGTATTGATAAACCGCTGACCGTAAAAGTACACCGTGTGACGAAATCGGCTCGTGAAAAGATCGAAGCTGCCGGTGGAAAAGTAGAAATTGTTGGTGAGGAAGTTGCATAAAGGAGTTCTAAGATGAAGAAATCAGCCTGGCGGTACTTATGGACATCGAAGGATATTCGGAAGAAACTGCTCATCACGTTATTTATCCTGATTCTGTACAGGTTAGCAGCGAATATCCCCGTTCCAGGAGTAGACCGCAGTGTGATTGCAACGATCTTTTCGCAATCGAGCGCAGCCGGAAATCTACTCAATGTTTTTGATCTACTTTCCGGTGGTACTCTTTCGAACTTTTCTATCCTAGCGATGGGTGTTTATCCTTACATCACTGCACAGATCATCATCCAATTGCTTGTTCCGTTGATTCCTTCATTGCAGAAGAGAATACAGGATAATCCGAAAGAAGGTCGCAAACTAACTGAAAGGTACACTATTCTTCTCACCATACCCCTTTCAGGGCTAAGCGCATTTGGGCAGATCCAAATCTTCCGCCAATTGGCCGGCACAGCCTCTCTATTCACTTATGAATTCGGATTAGCCGGAGCAAATCTTTTCCCAACCCTGACAACAATTATCAGTATGATGGGTGGGACAATGCTGGGAATCTGGCTTGGAGAATTAATCTCCGAGTATGGAATTCCAAATCAAGGTCTTTCTTTGATCATTTTTGCCGGTATTGTTTCCAGAATTCCACGCAGTGTATATCAGATTATCACATCTGGTGAGAATGTTGCCTTATTGTTATCCATCATGCTTGTTATCTTGGTAATCTCGATTTTTGCAATTGTATTTGTACAGCAGGGTCAAAGAAAAGTGCCGGTGATCTTCCCCGGAAGGCGTGTAGGAAATCGGATGTCAATGCCGGTTCGTAGCAGCCTGCCCCTGATGATCAATATGGCTGGAATGATCCCATTGATCTTTGCTCAAACTATCCTATCTTTACCTGCAATCCTGGCACAGTTTTTCGTCAATTCAAAAACCGAATGGCTGGCGAACTTATCTGCTTGGCTCTCCAATGTCTTCAATTCCGGAAGTGTATGGTATGTTGTCATGTACTTTGTCTTGGTTGTTGCGTTGACTTTCTTTTATACAGAAGTCCTCTTCGAACAACAGAATTACGGTGAGAATCTCAAGAAGCAAGGTGCTCAAATTCCGGGTGTGGTGCGCGGTGAACCGACCCAGCGTTATCTGATGAAGGTTCAACGACGGATCACACTGGTTGGAGCACTTTTCCTGGCAGTGGTAGCCACGGCTCCCTATGTAACACAATTGTTTCTAAAAGAAGGAATTGCATCGCAATCTGGTTTGTTCCTTGTTACAACATCCGGTTTGCTGATTGTGGTTGGTACCGTCCGTGATACCTTCAATGTAATCGAAACTGAATTGAAGCTTCATGGCTATGAAGATAAATTGATCAAAGGTTAATCTAAGAAATGGCAGTTTTTATTGTCTTATTGGGACCTCCCGGAGCGGGAAAAGGAACACAAGCTGAGATCATAGCCCAAGAACTTTCCATCCCCCACATTTCTTCTGGAGATTTGTTCCGTGAGAACCTTAAAAATAAAACAGAACTTGGAAAACAAGCCAAGGGATTTATGGACAGCGGAAAACTGGTCCCAGATGAGATCACCATTTCAATGGTCGCTGAGCGATTATCGAGAAAAGATTGTAGGATGGGGGCGTTGTTAGATGGCTTTCCACGCACTCCGTTCCAGGCAGAGAAATTGGATAAAATTCTGGAGAAAAGTGGAAATACCATTCGCTGCGTACCTTATATTATGGTATCCGACCGGGATTTGCTTGAACGTTTGACGGGTAGATGGACATGCAAGGCTGCTGGGCACATCTACCACGAAAAATTCAACCCTCCAAAGAATCCCGGAGTATGCGATATCGATGGATCACTTTTGTACCAGCGTGATGATGATAAAAAAGAGACCATCGAGAAAAGGCTGGCAGTTTTTCACGATCAAACTGCACCATTGATCGAATATTATCGTGAAAAAAACCTTCTTATTGAGGTTGATGGAACGCAACCGATCGAAAAGGTTAGCGAGGCCTTATTAAAGACCGTTCGAGCATTTGGATGATGACGATGATTGGACGGGATGATGATTATTGAGTATAATAAAAACTTTGCGGAAATAAAGGAGTATTGGATGAAAGTATCACCGTCTATTCGAAAAAGATGCGCGAAGTGCAAGATCGTAAAACGAAAACGCGTTTTGTATGTTATTTGTGAAAACCCGAAACATAAACAAAGACAGGGATAAAAGGATATGGCAAGAATTGAAGGTGTTGACTTACCACGAAATAAACGAATCGAAATTGGCCTGCAGTATATCTATGGCATTGGACCAAAGAGTGCTCAAATGATTCTGGAAGCCACAAAAATTAATCCAGATATTCATGTAAAAGATCTGACTGAAAATGATGTCAGCAGCTTGCGTGAGTATATCGGGAAGAATTATAAGGTGGAAGGTGATTTGCGCCGTGAAGTTCAAATGAACATCAAGCGCTTGATCGAAATCGGTTGCTATCGAGGATTACGCCATCGACGTAGTCTGCCAGTACATGGTCAACGTACGCGCACGAATGCTCGCACCCGCAAGGGTCCGAAACACACCGTTGCCGGTCGCGGACGCCGCCGTGGAGCTACCAAGAAATAAGCGAGACGAAAAGAGGAATTAAGAGGAAATATGGCTCAAGCTTCAAGATCTTCACGCAAGTCTACTGTAAAGAAAACAAGGCGGAGTTTATCGTCAGCAACGGTACATGTATTTGCATCGTTTAACAACACGATTATTACCGTATCAGATTCACAGGGTAATACTGTTTGCTGGTCAAGCTCCGGTGCTGTTGGATATAAAGGTTCCAGAAAAAGTACCCCATTTGCTGCTCGAATGGCAGCAGAAGAAGCTATGAAAAAAGCTGTCTCAATGGGTGTGGATCAGATCGATCTGATTATTAAAGGACCTGGTCCGGGACGCGAATCTGCGATCCGTGCGATTCAATCAATGGGTCTTAAGGTTACTTCAATCGAAGATATTACCCCAATACCCCATAACGGTTGCCGACCACCCAAGAAACGACGTGTGTAGTTTAGGAGATTGATAGAATGGCTCGATATACTGATTCAGTATGCAAGTTGTGCCGCCGTGAAGGCGAGAAATTATTCTTAAAAGGGGAACGCTGCTATACGCCAAAGTGCGCTTTTGAAAAAAGAGCATATGCACCCGGGCAGCACGGCCGCACGGCTCAAACGCGGCAGGGTCGCTTGTCTGATTACAGCCGACAGTTGCGTGCAAAGCAGAAGGCACGCCAGATCTATGGTGTGTTGGAAAAGCAGTTCCGACGTTATTTCTCTGTTGCGATCAAGAAACGCGGTTTGACCGGTCTAAACCTGCTTCAAACATTAGAGATGCGTCTCGACAATGTCATCTACCGCATGGGATTGGCAGAAAACCGCCCCCAAGCACGCCAGATGGTTTCACATGGTCATTTTGTCGTAAATGGTCGAAGAACAGATATCCCTTCCATGCTTTTGGAACCAGGTGATGTAATATCAGTCAGACCACAATCAAAGGAAAATGGCTTATTTAAAGATCTTGCTGACAAAGCGGAAAAGAAAAATTGCGCTTTATGGATCGAACGAGATCTAAAAACCATTACTGGTAGAGTTTTACGGTATCCAGAACGCGGTGAAATTGATGGAAATCTGGATGAACAATTGATTGTTGAATACTACTCAAGATAAAACGATCAATTTAACGAAAAGAAGAGGGAAGTACTGTGGCTCATACAAAAATGGTTACTCCAATTTTGGAAAGGGAAAAAGAATCCCGCAATTATGGACAGTTTTTGATCAGTCCCCTGGAACGTGGTTATGGGGTCACAATCGGAAATGCGTTAAGACGGGTAATGCTTTCATCCTTGGAAGGAGCTGCAGTTACATCTATTCGCATTTCTGATACATTGCATGAGTTTACTGATATTCCAGGGGTGCGTGAAGATGTTCTGCAATTCATGCTGCAGGTCAAACAAATACGAATTATCATGCACGAAGGTGATATTGCCCATCTGCACCTTGATGTGAAAGGTGAGGGCGTTGTAACGGCGGCAGATATCCAGGTTCCATCAGAAGTTGAAATTGTGAATCCGGAATTATATCTTTTTACGGTTGATGATCCGAAAGCAGAACTTACGGTTGAAATGACCGTAGAACGCGGACGTGGTTACTCTCCGGCTTCAACACGAAGCAGTGATAAATCGATCGGTGAGTTACCCGTGGATGCGATTTACAGCCCGGTATTAAAAATTGGATTTGATGTATCGAGCGCCCGAGTTGGTCAAAGCACAAATTATGATAAATTGACCATGGAAATCTGGACGGATGGAACGATCTCCCCGGAACAAGCTCTCGGGAGTGCATCAAAAATATTAATGGAACAGTTGAGCTTGATCTCGGGAATCGAAGAAGAACTACTGGAGATCTCAAAAGAACCAGAGGTTGCAGAAATCGACCACTTACGCAGCGAAGCAGCCGATACACCGATAGAGAATCTTGATCTGTCTGTGCGTGTGTTCAATTCACTGAAGAGAACCGGTATCACCAGCGTTGGTGATGTCTTGGAGCTTTTGGATAAAGGTGAAGAAGCAGTCATGTCCATTAGGAATTTCGGCGAAAAGAGTTTGACTGAGCTGCGTGAAAAGATGGTTGAGAAGGGTTTTTTACCCGAGGAAAATGAAACGGAAGCGGAGAGTTAAAAAATGCGACATCAGGTTGCTGGAAAGAAACTTAATCGAAATTCAGGTAATCGCAAAGCATTGCGCAGTACCTTGATAAAGCAATTGTTCACCCACGATAAGATCAAAACAACCCGTGCCAAAGCACAGGCGATTCGCGGCGAAGCGGAAAAATTGATCACGATTGCCAGAAACAGCAGTAAAGGTACTGATATTGACAAAGTCAATGCACGCCGACTGGCTGCATCAAAGCTGAACAATGCTGCGGCAGTGAAACGATTATTTGATAATATCGCCCCGAGATTTGAAAACCGGAATGGTGGCTACACCCGCATGATTAAATTAGGTCCTCGGAAGGGTGATGATGCTGAAATGGTGCTTTTAGAACTTGTTGAGAACGAGAAAAAATAAATTATTGAGGTAGTCCCGCAAGGGAATGGAACATTACCAACTTATTATCGCTTATGATGGTACTGAATATAGAGGATTTCAACGGCAAAAGAAATTCATTACCATCCAGGGTGAGCTTGAATCTGCCTTACGCAAGATAGGCTGGCAGGGAGAAACAATTCAAGCTGCTGGAAGAACCGATACGGGAGTGCATGCATCTGGTCAGGTCGTAACATTTTTTCATGACTGGCCCCACTCTTTAACCGAATTACAGGCAGCTTTGAACCATCATCTCCCGCAAAGTATTGCGGTTCAAACCGTTTCAACAGTACGGGATGATTTTCATCCTCGTTATGATGCTGTGAATCGCGAATACAAATATGCCATCACCATCTCCGATACACGCCAACCAGGAAAAGAACGTTATATGTGGCGGGTGAATGGAACATTGAATTGGCACACTATCAAACAAACCGCCAGCTTGTTTCTTGGGAAACACGACTTTTTCCAATTTGGCAGGCCTGTGAAAAGTGATGGCAGCACAATGAGAGAAGTGCTGTTATCAGAATGGGAACAGCTTACACCAATCGATTATCTATATACGATCTGCGCGGATGCTTTTCTCTACCACATGGTTCGTAGGATCGTGTATGTGATGATACTGGTTGGGGAAGGAAGGATTGATCTGCAGAAGGTTCGGGAGGCGCTTGACGGTAAGGTGCAAAACATCACTCCCGGAATTGCACCAGCCTGCGGATTGACATTGACGAAAGTCCGCTACAACGATAATAAATAAGAAAGAAAATTTAGGAGAAAGAAAAGTGGAAAAGACGTTTGTCTTAAAAGGGAAACCGGAAGCAGAGTGGGTTTTGGTCGATGCAAGTGGCCAAAACCTGGGACGCCTTGCCGGTGATATAGCAAATGTATTGTTGGGTAAGAATAAACCAACCTATACACCCGGTGTTGTTATGGGAGATTATGTGGTTGTAATCAATGCTGAAAAAATTGTGGTCAGCCCGAAACGAATGGAAGAGAAAGTATTTTACTCACATTCGAATTATCCCGGTGGATTGAAAGCCGTTACAATGCCTGACATGTTAAAAAGACATCCAGAACGTGTTCTGGCAAAAGCGGTCTGGGGAATGATCCCCCATAATAAATATGGACGGCAGGTAATTAAACGCCTGCATGTTTATGCAGGGAACAAACATCCGCACATTGGGCAAGACCCCAAACCAGTGAAGTGAAGGAGAGATAAGAATGTCGGCTCAATATTATGAAGGAATTGGACGTAGAAAAACTGCAACAGCACGTGTTCGTATCAGTGCTGGTTCTGGGAACTTTGTTGTAAACCAGAAAAGTCTAGAGGAATTTTTCACCCGATTTGGTGATACGGAAACCATTCTCGCGCCATTCAGAGCTACCGGTGAGAACCAAACGCAGTACGATGTCAGCGTTCTTGTTTCAGGTGGTGGCGTCAACGGGCAAACCACGGCTGTCCAGCTCGGTCTGGCACGTGCATTTGCCAAAATGAATTCCGATTATGTTTCTATCCTGAGAAAGAATCGGCTTCTTACTCGTGATCCGCGTGAGAAGGAACGCAAGAAACCAGGTTTGAAACGCGCTCGCAAGGCTCCTACTTATACCAAACGCTAAAACCACTTTTTTTCTTATCTTTCGAGAAAATACTACCCGCTTAAGGTTCCTCTAAGGCGGGTAGTATAATTTTTTTGGATGTTAATTTCCGTTTTGAAAGGATTTCCATGCTAAATAGAGAAATCATCGAGCGTGTTCTGGAATTATCTGAAAACCAATTGACCATAACCTCTTACCCTGAACTGAAGAATAAATATTCCCCTTCATTTTCAAGCAACCAAAATGTTCTCATTGTTGATCTGCCTGATTCCGGTGATTATGATTCCCTTTTTCAGCTCTTACTGAAGATCCACTCCAAAGATCATAAGGTGACCCTGTTTTATCCAGATTCGGATGAGCGGAAGCAGGTCAATTCAGTCATCAACTCGATCGCAGCAATTCAGAAAATACGACCTTCGCAACAACCAGTAGCAATATTTATACCCGGCAATAAAGAGAAATGCTCGATGCTTGATTTTCAAGAACTGATCGCACATTTGCGGGCTCCGGAAGGCTGCCCCTGGGATCGTGAGCAGACTCATCAAAGTCTGCGACCGAACCTTTTGGAAGAGACCTATGAAGTATTGAACACAATTGATGAAGGTGATCTTGGAGGCATGCGAGAAGAATTAGGCGATCTTCTCCTGCAGATTGTACTGCATGCGCAAATATCAAGCGAGAGCGAGAATTTCAATCTGGAAGATGTCATCACGGGAATTGAACAAAAGCTCATCTTCCGGCACCCCCATATTTTTGGAGATAAAGCTGTATCTGGTGCTGACGAAGTGATCAAGAATTGGGAAGTTCTCAAAGCCCAGGAGAGAAAAGAGAATCATAAAGCACAGGGGATTTTACGATCTGTTCCCAAAGACATGCCCGCACTATCGCTGGCGCAGGCCTACCAGAAACGAGCTGCCAGGGTAGGGTTCGATTGGGAAACAATCGAACCGGTGAAACAAAAAGTATTTGAGGAGTTCCAAGAAGTGGATACTGCCACCAATGATGAAGACCGCGCAAAAGAATTGGGAGATGTTCTATTTGCCATGGTCAATCTGATCCGCTGGTATGGCTGCGATGCCGAATCGGCACTGCGGGAAGCAGCCATCCGGTTCGCCAATCGTTTTGAATACATCGAAGAATGTGTACAAAAACGAGGGAAAACCTTCGCAGATTTTACCATCGCGGAATTGGATGTTTTTTGGGAAGAAGCGAAAAAACGATAGCCCTGGTCAAAGGATTGGCGCAAATTTAGCAGTAAAATGCCGTAAGAATTGGGGAGCATAAATAATGCGATATCCATGAATATCATTGCGGTGCTGGTTGACTTTCTTGAATGTCTCCACCACATAATCAAGATGGCTTTGGGTGTATACCCTGCGCGGTAGAGCAAGCCTTACCAATTCTAACTTTGGATAGATCATCTCGCCTGTCTGAGGATCGGGATGCGCGAACATAACCGATCCGATTTCAACACCGCGGATACCACCTTCCAGGTAGAGAGCGGCGGCGAGAGCCTGTCCGGGGAATTCGGAATGCGGGATATGCGGTAAGAATGATCCTGCATCCACATAGATGGCATGCCCACCGGTGGGTTCTATGATGGGGACACCGATCTCAATCAAGCGGCTGCCAAGGTAAGCCACCTGACCGGTGCGGTAAGCCAGATATGCCTCATCCAGGCCTTCACGCAATCCCACAGCCATTGCTTCCAAATCTCTGCCTGCCAGGCCGCCATAAGTGGGAAATCCTTCCCGCAAGATCAACTCACTGCAGATCTTCTGAAAAAGCTCACCATCACGAACTGCCAAAAATCCACCAATGTTGACGATGGCATCCTTTTTAGCACTCATAAATGCACCATCTGCCATTGAAAAAATCTCATTCGCGATCTCCAGCAGCGATTTATGTTCATAACCGGGTTCACGCATTTTAATAAAATAGCAATTTTCGGCATAGCGGCAGCAATCGATGAAAAATGGAATGCCATATTTGTGATATACCTGGCAGGTTTCCTGGATGTTCTTCATCGAAACAGGTTGGCCACCGCCTGCGTTATTCGTGATTGTGATACAACCGAATGGTATATTTTGTGGCCCTGTATCCATAATCAGTTTTTCCAATTTTTCGACATCCATATTCCCTTTGAAAGGATTCGTGGATCGGGTTTTGAACGCTTCACTGATCACGCAATTCTCAGGATTTCCACCTCTGGCACGGATATTTGCGTCGGTTGTGTCAAAGTGCATGTTGGAAGGGATGATGGCTCCGGGTTTGACAAGAATTGCCGATAAAATGTTTTCGGCTGCACGCCCTTGATGGGTTGGCACAAAATACTCAAATCCAAAAATATCCTGCATGGTCTGTTTGAGGTGGAAATAGGATCTGGCTCCCGCGTAGGATTCATCCCCTTCCATGATTGCTGCCCATTGGAACTGGCTCATGGCGCCGGTCCCTGAATCAGTCAGCAGATCGATATACACATCTTCTGCTTTTAATGAGAACAGGTTGTAACCAGCGTCCTGCATTGCTTTTTCGCGTTGTTCCGGGGGTATCAAATGAATTGGTTCGACCATTTTAATTTTGAAAGGTTCAGGTGGATGTTGCAGCATATATATTCTCCTCAAAAGATAATTCTAATGCCAGTGTATCAACTTTTTTGTTATACTGCCTGTGTAATAAATAATCTCTCTTCTTACGGTAAATAATGAAAATAAAAAAAAGAATCGATGGTTTACAAATTGTGTCAGTGATGATGTTTTTCATCTCCTTGGTCTGTCTGATCATTACCGGTCTTGAAGGGCCCATCGTCGAAGAATCCTACCAATTCCCTGGCAATTTTATCGACAAAGAAAGTGATTCAGCCTGGGGGGTTGCTGTCAGCACAGCTTTAAAGAATTATCAAGTAGATTTACGCTATCCTGCGAGACCATGGTACGGAGAACCATTCATCATACAGGCTGCAATCAAAGATCGTGATGGAAAAACAAATTCAAATTCTAATGCTGGTACTGTCCCGTCTTTTATCCTGGATACAAATCTTGATATGGATTCCGTAAAAGTAAAACCCACTAAAAGGATTTTATTGCCCATCCATTTACCTCAAACTGGGTTTGTACAATGGGAAATTGCTGCTGCGTCAAGCGCAGTAAAATCGGGCAGGATATGGATATCATTGCTACCTGTAGACGATGCGAATACTGCGTATACATCTGTTCCGGTACTCGTTTTACCCGTAGAAATAGAGATGCGTGCCATCCTCGGCTTGCGAGTATGGGTATGGAGAGGAGTTTGGGTGGGTTTGGGAATTGCCGGGATCGGTCTGTTTGTTTTTTGGCGAATCAAGAAAGTCCGTCATATTTGAATGATATAATCTGCCCTTATGAAAAGCCTTGAAAAAAATACAGATAGGGATGAAAGAATAAAAAAAATAATTCGAAAGCAGTACCTTGTGGCCATTCTGGTTTCACTGGCAACAACAAGCATTGCTGTCGGGGCAGGGTATCTCATCGACCAATGGCAGGGGACGCAACCCATCTATATGCTTGTTTGCCTGGTAATTTCAGGTCCGCTTGCCGTTTGGTTTAATTACGGTATGATCAAACGAAAATTGATTGCTCTTAATAAAGAAATTGAAAAACCAATTGTAGAAATAAAACCATGACCCGTTCACGAACGATCAGCGAGCTTGTTCAAAATTGCCCAGGAATCCTTCGGGTTCCTGCAACCATTTCACAGATCAGTCCGGCCAGTGTTGAGTTTGATTCACGAACCGTGAAAAAGGGAAGTGTGTTCGTTGCCATCCAGGGAGAATATCATGATGGGCATACATATATCAAGAACGCACTTGAAAAGGGTGCTGTGTTGATCGTAGGCACTCAACAGGAGTGGTGTGAACGCATCCCGGAGAACTATGTATTGGTGAATGATGCAAGAAAAGCACTGGCTTATCTGGCTGCCGCTTATCATGATTTTCCTGCCCGTAAAATGATCGTGATCGGCGTAACTGGTACGGATGGGAAAACAACAACCGTAAATTTGATCTTTCAGATTTTGAAACAAGCCGGATGCAAGGCTGGCATGATCTCAACCGTAAATGCGGTTATTGGAAATGAGACTATTGATACAGGCTTTCATGTTACAACTCCTGAAGCACCGATAGTTCAAGAGCTTCTGGCTCGCATGGTCGAGTATGGCTTGACCCATGTGGTGCTGGAAACCACGTCCCATGGATTGGATCAGCAGCGGGTGGCCGCCTGTGAATATGATATTGGTGTTATCACCAATATCACGCATGAGCATCTCGATTATCATGGAACTTATGAGACTTATGTTCACACCAAGGCGCGCTTACTCACATCCCTGGCTGGAACCCAGCCAAAAGAGGGTGGGAATATCCGATTGGCAGTATTGAATAAGGATGATCAATCGTACCCGATGCTGGTGAAGATTCTGGAAGGTATTGAAACCAAATCTGTGCGGTGCATTGCGTATAGTCGTAAAGAAGATGCGGATATTCATGTTATTGAGGAAGAGCAAACTGCGGACGGTTTGAGAGTAAAACTGGAATGCCAGGGCAAACCAATGAATATAACAAGCAGACTGGTTGGAGAATATAATGTCTCCAATATCCTGGCTGCAGTGGGGGCGACTGGTATTGGTTTGGGAATAGAATCGGCTGTGGTTAGCGCAGGCATTGCCGCACTGCCGGGGATCCCCGGCAGGATGGAAAAGATAGACATGGGACAGGCTTTTACCGCGATCGTTGACTTTGCGCATACGCCCAACGCGATGAAGGTTACCCTCGAAACCGCCAGGACTTTAAGTAAACAGCGTGTGATTGCTATTTTTGGGTCCGCCGGACTGCGCGATCGGGAAAAAAGGAAGATGATGGCTGCCGAAGGCGTGAAGCTGGCAGATATTTGTATCTTTACGGCAGAAGATCCTCGAACTGAAAAACTGGAAGATATTCTTGCAGAAATGAAACTGGCAGCCGAAAAAGCCGGGGGTATACTGGAGAAGAATTTTTTCGTTGTACCTGACCGCGGGAATGCCATTCGCATGGGCGTAAGTCTGGCAAAAACCGATGATCTGGTGATCGCGTGCGGGAAAGGGCATGAGCAATCCATGTGTTTTGATAGAACAGAATATCTCTGGGATGACCGCATCGCCATGCGGGCGGCACTGGCTGAATTGTTGAAAATAGAAGGCCCCGAAATGCCTTATCTGCCAACAGTAGATTAAAAAAGGGCCGATTCCTAAAAAATCGGCTCTTTTTACTAGATCTTTAGTTCAGCTTTTTCGCCTTCCACGGTTACCGCTGTGGCGGTTGTTCTTATCGTTCTTATTATGATTGTCGTGCTCACGCGCTTCATCCACGCTCCAGCCTTCCAGGACTGCCACATGCGAAAGGCGAATCTTGCCCGATCGGGAATCGATCTCTGTGATCATCACAGAAAGTTCGTCACCTTCGATCACAACATCCTGAACGGATTTGACATGTTCAAGGCTGAGTTGTGAGATATGGACCAATCCTTCGATGCCGGGCAGAATCTCAACAAATGCACCAAAATCGACGATCTTGGTGACCTTACCAGTGTAAATACGGCCGATGGTTGGGATTTCGATCAATCTCTCAATTTGCGAACGTGCATTCATCTCATCCTGTTTATCAACGGCTGCGATGAATACGGTGCCATCTTCTGCGATGTCGATCTGCGTTTTTGTTTCTTCCTGCAAACTGCGAATATTCTTACCGCCAGGTCCGATCAATGCGCCAATCTTATCAACCGGGATTTTAACGGTTGTGATTCTGGGTACAAAATCTTTCAGTTCCGGTCTTGGATTAGCAATCACTTCAGTGATCTTATTGAGGATGAATAAACGCGCTTCGCGAGCCTGCGCGAGTGCTTCAGACATGATCTCGGGTGTAATACCTTTGATCTTGATATCCATCTGCAAGGCGGTGATGCCATCGGCAGTGCCGGCGACCTTGAAATCCATATCGCCAAGATGATCTTCCAATCCTTGAATATCCGTGAGGACTGTATATTGATCATTCTCTTTGATCAATCCCATTGCGATTCCCGCGACTGGGGCTTTGATGGGCACACCTGTATCCATTAATGCCAGCGTGGAACCACAAACAGATGCCATGGAAGTTGACCCATTCGAAGAGAAAACTTCGGATACCAGACGCATGGTATATGGGAATACGGATTTATCAGGCAGGACGGGTACCAAAGCTCTTTCAGCTAGTGCTCCATGCCCAATTTCACGGCGCGACCGGTGTAATCGTTGTACCTCGCCGGTGGAGAAAGGTGGAAAATTGTAATGATGAATATAGCGTTTGGATTCGGTAGGGGTCAGATCATCGATTTCCTGGGCTTCTTTGGGTGTACCAAGGGTGGCCAGGGTCATAACCTGTGTCTCGCCGCGAGTGAATAGACCCGAACCGTGCGCACGTGGACTTGTATTCACTTCACACCAGATCGGGCGAATTTGTTTAGGATTCCTGCCATCCGGCCGGATACCTTTATTCAGAATGCGCGTTCGGACGACTTTTTGATATGCATCATGAAATGCTTCTTTGACATCGTGGAGGAGTTTTTCATTCCATTCCACCGACTCGTCTTTATATCCATTAAGCAGTACTTCTTCCAGCGCGTTGATCGCGGCATCTAATTCTGCTTTGGTGTGAGGTTGATCAAGCGCCTCGTTTATTTGGTTAGCGACTTTTTCATAAACCTGGTCGATAAGTGCTGTATCAACTGCATTAAGGGGAACTTCCCGTTTGGGTTTTCCAATCTCGGCAGCCATTTTTTCTTGAACTGCAATGATAGATTGAATGGATGCATGCCCGAAGCTGATGGCAGCGATCATATCGTCTTCTTTGACTTCGTTTGACCCGCATTCAACCATGAGAATCGCATCTTTCGTTCCTGCCAGACGTAAATCAAGATCGGAGACCTGCGTCTGTTCGAACGTGGGATCAATGATGAATTTTCCATCAATCCTGCCGACTCTGACTGCACCAACCGGTCCCGCCCAGGGAATATCAGAAATGAGCAGCGCAGCAGAGGCTGCGTTGATTGCCATGATATCCAGTGGGTTTTCTCCATCGGAGGAAATAGGAAACATGATGATCTGCACTTCGTTGCGCATATTCTTGTCGAATAATGGACGTAGCGGTCTATCGGCCAGACGGGCTACCAATACGGCATCATCACCAGGCCTGCCTTCTCGGCGGAAGAATCCACCGGGAATGCGTCCGCCTGCATACATTTTTTCTTCATACTCTACACTGAGTGGGAAAAAATCAGTCCCTTCAATGGTTTGATCTGACATGGTAGCAGAGGCGAAAAGGACGGAATCTCCCACTCGCAGCGTTACTGCGCCACCAGCCTGACCGGCTAATTTCCCGGTCTCGAAGGTAAATTCGTGGTTACCAATGGTACCACTATAGCTTAAAGCTTTTTGTTGCATTTGTTTACTCTCTTTCTCCCCGCATAGTTAGGAACTGAGAAATAAAGAAAATGCTTTTTCGTCATCTCTCAATGCCCAACTTGCGGGATTTTCCCATAAAAAGAGTAGATGGTTTAGATCACCATCTACTCATGATGGGTTTGACTTACTTTGTACGAATATTTAAACTTTCGGTCACGGTCAGATACTTTTTATAATCTTTTTTCTTTAGATATGCCAAGAAACTTCTTCGCTGACCAACCAGTTTGAGCAATCCCCGTCGGGATGACTCATCGTGTTTATGGATTTTTAAATGTTCTGTCAATTGGGTGATGCGGTTGGTCAAAAGGGCAATCTGCACTTCAGCCGAGCCGGTATCATTGTCGTGCATTTTATAATGATCGATGATTTTCTGTTTTTCTTCTTTTGTCATGGTCATGACGCTGCTATCTCCTTTTCTAAGCAAGTCTCCTCTTGTGCAGTGTATCTACAACCGCAAAAGGGACCAGTCATGCTATGAATTATACCAGATTGTATGAACTGGAACGGTCACACATCGCGTCAGTCATTCTGTAAGACTTCTATTAGATATTTCTGATTATCTTTATTAAATAATGGCGTGATTTTGCGGATGTATTTCTTTGCTTTTTCACTACCGGATTGGGTATAGATGTCACACAGGAAAGAGGCGGTTTCGATTTCAGATTTACCAATTAAAGCTGCCATTACAGAATTCAATTCCCCATAAGTGCTTAGCGAAGCCTCCTTGATGATAGGGGTGATCAAATGAAATACCCAGGGCAGGTCTGAAAAATTCTTCTGTTCGATGGTCTTGGTCAATGTGCGAAATGCCAGTTTCCTTAATTCATGGTCATCCGTCATGAGAATACCTTCAATAAAGGATCGTATGCTTGGGGTAATTTCTATGTTAAACAAGGGCAGTTGATTCAAGATCACCTGGTGTAAGATGTTTTCATCGGTCGCCGTAGTCCATTGTGGGAGCCTGCGGCTGATTTCATCCACCTTGCTGGCAGGAAGACACAATAATAAATTGATGGCGAGCTGCTTTAGTTCTAATTCTTCCCGCTCCCATAGTGCGTCCAAAATGACAATGGCATTCTCTGTGTAATCTTGAGCAAGGGCTGGAAATGTTTCGGTGATCTTTTGTAAAACCAGATCAGGAACATTCATCTGGGGGAGGAGAGTCTTGAAAGGAATGTTCTCCCCCAGTTTCGTTTTCTCAGAAGAATACAGGCTCAACAGGTCTTCCAGTTTATGAAGATAGACCTGTGGGTCGCTGCGATATAACTGAAGCGACTGAAGGCGGGTATTTAACACGGTCAGTTCAACGGCTGGCATAAATCTCGATCAATATGCTTTCGCAAAGTACGCTTTCGTGGTGGTTTCTTTCCCACATACCACACATTTGCCTTTGCCATGATCATGGTGTAATGGGATGCAGCGTGTTGTTGCTTTTGTGTCTTCCTTGATCCTGGCTTCACAATCTTTACTTTCACACCAGTAGCTGAATGCCCAGCCATTCTGGACGGTTCTGCTGAGTTCTTCGTATGTTTGTGCTTCAAAAATATGGGAATCGCGGAATGCGGTTGCTTTTTGGAGCAGCGAGTTGTGAATATCGACCAGCAGAGATTGGACTTTCTGATGAATCTCTCCAAATTCAATAATATCCTTGCCAGCTTTACCGGGAATATCTCTGCGAGCGATCACGATTTTATTATTGGCGACATCTCTGGGTCCGACTTCGATACGCAGCGGCACTCCACGCATTTCCCAATCGTTGAATTTAAAGCCGGGTGTTTGTTCGAAGCGATCGTCCAATTTCACCCGCAAATCAGCCAACACTGCAGTGATCTTTTGTGCGTACTGCATAACCTCTTCGCGTTCCGCGAGATTGTGAAAGATGGGTACGATCACAACCTGAATTGGCGCTAGGCGCGGAGGGAGGATGAGTCCCTGGTCATCCCCATGGGTCATAATGATGGCGCCGATGAAACGCGTGGAAAGACCCCAGGAAGTAGTCCAGCAGTATTGTAGCTGATTTTGAGCGTCAAGATATTGGATATTGAAGGCTTGCGCGAAATTCTGGCCCAGGTTATGGGATGTACCCGACTGCAGGGCTTTGGTATCGCCCATCATGGCTTCGATGGTGTAGGAATGCACAGCCCCTGCGAATTTTTCCGTTTCACTCTTCATCCCGCAGATGACTGGAACAGCAGCTTCATTGATGGCAAAATCTTCATAAATATGCAGCATGCGCAGGGTTTCTTCTTCGGCTTCTTTTGATGTGGCATGTGCGGTATGCCCTTCCTGCCAGTAAAACTCGAGTGTCCGTAGAAAGAGGCGGGTGCGCATTTCCCACCGTACCACGTTGGCCCACTGGTTGATCAACACGGGCAGATCCCGATACGACTTGATCCATTTGGAATACATGTGTCCGATGATCGTCTCAGAGGTGGGGCGCACAACCAGGGGTTCTTCCAATTTCTGGCCACCACCGTGCGTTACCACAGCCAATTCCGGAGAAAATCCTTTTACATGCTCTTTTTCTTTCTCAAGAAAAGACATGGGGATGAGTAAAGGAAAAGCTGCGTTCTGATGACCGGTCTCTTTAAAACGGCTGTCAAGAGCTTTTTGAATATTCTCCCACAATGCCCATCCATAGGGTTTGATTACCATGCAGCCTCGCACCGGAGCGTAATCAGCCATATCCGCTTTTAGGATAATTTCGTTATACCATTCAGAAAAATTTTCATCCCTGGTTGTTAATGTATTGTTGCTCATAATTCCTCATTATTCAATAAATTCTATAAGTATGATGAAATGTTGTTCAATTCGGTTACAGCGTCTTCAATCGTTGGACAAAACCGGATGTAATCCCTGACTGCTGCTGGAATGAAATCGGTCATTTCTTCGTAAAACGACGTGATCACTTTTTGCCAGGCATCACCGACCAGGATCAGATATGGTACAGGAATGGATCCCAGGATGATCATATTCCAGGTTAATGCAATTTCTGCTAATGTTCCCACTCCACCGGGCAGGGCAATAGCTGCATCACAGTTTTTGATCAATCCGCTGATCCTTCCAATCAGGTCAGTATTATGCAGCACCTCATGAACCCATGGATTTGGTCTATCATTGCGCCACTTTTCTATGTCATCGCAGGTCACGCCGATCACATGACCGCCCGCTTCTGCGCTGCCTTTGGAAACTGCTTCCATCGTTCCGACATAACCGCCATTCAAGACGATGTGCCCCTTTTCTGCGAGCAGTTTTCCTAATTGGTAAGCCTGAAGATATCCAACCTCACCAGGTTTGGGGTGCGCACTGCCAAAAACTGATACTCTCATTCCAATAATCCTTATATAAATTCGTTATAAGTAGAAGGTTTTCTTATAAAGAAAACAACATACGATGCAATACCAATTGTGATATTTTACTTGATTTCCTTTGATTCAATAAAAAAGGAGTTGGGTAAATGCCAACTCCTTTCATTGTGAGCATCAGAGATCATGCTTCTTTCGCGGCGTCTTCTTTGGCTTTCTTTTCAATGATCTCATTCGTTATATGAGATGGGACGACTTCATAATGGGAAAATTCCATATCGAAGATTCCGCGCCCACCGGTGATCGAGCGTAAATCAGTGGTATAGCGTTGCATTTCAGATAAGGGAACATTGGCAGTAACGGTTGATTGCCCTTTTTCAGTATCCATACCCTGAACGCGTGCACGACGGGTGTTCATATCACCGAGAATATCACCCATGTTCTCTTCGGGAACAATCACTTTGACCTGCATGATGGGTTCCATGAGAACGGGCGTGGCGTCTTTGAAAGCTAATTTAAAGGCTTCGCGACCGGCGATTTCAAACGCGATTGGTTTGGAATCAACAGGGTGTTCTTTTCCATCGAAAACTTCGACTTTAATCCCTGTAACGGTATAGCCGGCAATGATCCCTTCTTTCATTACATTGCGGATACCTTTTTCAATGGCGGGCATATAGCTAGAAGAAATAGCACCACCGAAAACAGCATTGACAAATTCAAATGAATCCCCTTCCAACGGTTCAACCCGAAGGTGTACTTCACCAAATTGACCAGCACCACCGGATTGCTTTTTGTGACGGTGCATGGCGCTAGCTTTTTTGGTGATGGTCTCTTTATAAGGCACTTTTGGTATAGCCGTCTCGAGGTTGACCTGAAATTTTGTTCCTGCGCGCCGGATAGCTACGTCAATATGCTGATCACCCATTCCCTTCAGAATGGTTTGATTGGTGGTTGGTTCCTGATGCCAGGAGAGCGTCATATCTTCTTCGCACAGGCGGGTTAGGGTTGGGCTGATCTTGGTAGAGTCTGCCTGAGTTTTTGGGAAAATTGCTACCTGGAAAAGTGATGTGGGATACTCGGGAATGCGTACTTTGACAGGGTGACCTTTATCGCAGAGCGTGTTGCCGGTTGCGGTAACAGTTAATTTCGGGCAAACGCCAATATCACCACTGTGGATGACCTTCACCTGGATGTTTTCTTTTCCGCGGGGTATATAAATGTTTCCCAGGCGTTCTTCGGTTTCTTTTGAGGAATTCCAAAGACGTGAATCGGCAGTGATCATACCCGAGAAAATGCGGAAATAGGTTTGTTTGCCTACAAATGGATCAGCGGTCGTTTTCCAAACGTATGCGGCTAAGGTTCCGCTGTCGATGGATTTAATGGTTTCTTCACCATTTGCGCCGTCCACTATTCTCCCTTCAATCTGATCTGGTGAAGGGAAAATATCAACAATGGCATTCAAGAGCGGGAAAATTCCGATTTCTTTTTCACCAGCGCTGACGAATACAGGAATGAAATCACCTTTGCGCACAGCGGCAGTAAGCCCTTTGATGATTTCTTCCGGCGCCAGTTCGCCGGATTCCAGATATTTCTCCAGAAGGGAGTCATCACCTTCGGCTGCTGCTTCAACCAATGCCATATGGGCTTCTTCGGCTGCACTTTGTAGATCAGCCGGAATCGCTTCAGGGCTTTTGCCATCTCCTTTGAAGGCTTTCATGGAAAGCAAATCGATGATGCCCTGAAAACTTTGTTTTTCGCCCCAGGGAAGCTGCACTTTGATTAAACGGGTGGCTGAATGTTCTTCAATCGCTGCAATTACTTTATGGAAATCAGCGTTTTCACGGTCCATTTTATTGATCAGGACGAAACGGGGGAGATGGAATTTATCGCAATATTTCCAGGCAATCTCGGTACCCACTTCATACCCTGAAACAGCATCTACTACAATCACCGCACCTTCAACCACACTTAATGCGGAAATCATCTCACCCACAAAATCGGTATATCCGGGTGTGTCAAGAAAATTGATTTTAGTATCTTTGAATTCTATGGGAATTACTGATGAGTACAGTGAAATACTGCGCCGTACTTCTTCTTCATCAAAATCACTAACTGTTGTTCCTTCGTTTATACTGCCCATTCGGGTTGTAGCACCAGTGGTGTGAAGAAATGCTTCTGTGAGGATGGTTTTCCCTGCACTGCTGTGCGAAACAAGAGCGATATTTCTTATGTTGCCAGTACTGTATTCTTTCATTAATATTACCCTTTATGAGAGATATGATAACAACCTGCTAATTTTAAGGTGAATCGCCTCAAATGTCAAAGACAAGCTGTAAGCGGTAAAATTGCTATTATTTATAGTAGGTATTTCGCGATGCAATACTTGAATAGAAAACATCATTTTTTTCTCAGCTACTCTTCAATTCCACCCTGGGATACGAATATTTCTCCAGCGGAACTGGTCGATTTTCTTGACTCCCAATCAGCAGGCAGAGCTTTGGATATCGGATGTGGGACGGGAACGAACCTCATCACCATGGCAGCAGAAGGGTGGGTCGTTGATGGAATTGAATATATCCGCAAAGCTGTTAGAGCTGCGAATCAAAAGGTAAGTGGAAAAAATTTGCCCATTCAAATCTACCATGCTGATTTTCTGAAATGGAAATGCAATCCTAATACTTACGATTTTATTTTGGATATGGGGTGCTATCACAGCCTGCCTGAGCGAGAAAAGCGAACCTATGAGAATAAAGTCTTTTCTTTATTAAAGGTAGGTGGATTTTATTATCTAAATGGTTTTTTGCAGAATGAAACTCCGCGCAGGGGAATTAAACCGGAGGATATCGCTGCTCTTTCAGCAAGATTCAATTTAATGAAAGATGTAAGAAATCCCGGCATTGATGATAGACCGGCTGCCTGGCTGCTATTTCGACGAGATTAGCCCTTCCTGGCTGAGCGAATCCAGAATCGATTGCAAGAAACGCTCCTCTTCGCTGCGTGAAATGATTTCCCCGTTAATCCATGCATCGATCAGTTGTTGAAAGATTTGTTTATAGATCGGTCCCGGTGAAATACCCAGCTCTTGCAGAGCTGTTCCGGTCGTGTAAGGTTTTAGCTTACTCCATTCGTCCAAATACTGGTCTAGAATTTGCAGAATTCTTTCCTGATCGTGAAAGAAGAAGTGAACTGCATATAAAACGTAATTTGGAATCTCTTTTAGAACGGCATAAATTTCGCTGGATTTCTTATCGATCATTTTGGGGAATTCTTCGATCAGAAAATGGGCTTGCCGGATGCTTTTTTGGATGAGGTTGGGCAGCTTTAAACGTGTGCTGATCCTCTGGATCTCTTGTTCGGTTTGGAGACCTAAGAGAACGGAATATCGAATGATAAGTTCTACGGGCGAATTGCTGATTTTTTGTGGCAGCCGCCAATTTTCAGCGGGTTTCTTTTCAAGAACAGATTGCAGAACCATTGCGTTCTTCTTTGAAAAAGAGAAATTCGGGTCAATGGCATGCAGCAAGCCGAGCTGCTCCAGGCGTATGAATATATCCACCGCCAATCGCTCCCGCAATATCTGATCCATTTCATGGCGGATGCGATCTCCTGATACCTGCTTTAACAATGGTTTCGCTTCCTGTAATAATTCCAGCGTGCGCTCTTCGATTTGAAATCCAAAGCGCTGTTCAAAGCGCACGGCACGCAGCATGCGGGTAGGATCATCTACAAACGAGAGCGAATGAAGGACGCGGATGATCCCATTTTTCAGGTCATCCAGTCCTCCCCAATAATCATACAGTTCTCCGTAGTGTTTCCCATCCAGTTGGATAGCCAGTGTGTTGATAGAAAAATCACGGCGCAGCAGGTCAAGTTTAATACTGCTGAGCTTTATCGTAGGAAGCGCACTGGGATTTTTATAGAATTCGGTTCGAGCACTGATCAGGTCAACGGATCGTGGCAACCCAATTTTCGCAGTTGTTCCGGAAGTGGTACGTATTTTCGATTCTTCGAGGAACCATTTCGCTGTTCCGAATTGGCGGTGACTGGTGGCTTTTCCGCCGTACAGGTCTGTCAGCCTGTACGCCAGTTCGATGGCATTCCCTTCCACGACAAAATCAAGATCAAGGGTGGAGGATTTTAAAAGAATGTCACGGACAACCCCACCAACCAGATATACATGCATTTTCATTTCATGGGCTGTTTCTGCGATGCCTTTGATCAGTTCAATCTGGTTTGAATTTAAATTTTCTTCAAGGCTGGCTGCCAGATTCATTTTCCCACGATTCGCTGATTGAATGCCGGAATATGCCTGTAATAGATCAGTGCGTGTGACAATTCCAATGATCTTTTTCGATTGTTTGTGAACAACCGGGATCTGCCCCCAATTGGATTTTGCCATGAGCTGATGCAGTTCTTCCAGGCAGGTCTCCGGATACACAAAATAATTACCGGCTTCCATCAGGCTTTTTGCGGGTAGATCCAATTTGTGCGCAATAGCCCGATCGACCGCGCGGCGCGTCAACAATCCAAGTACTTTATCATTTTCCACTACAGGGAAGCCTTCATATCCAAAACGCTGCATCAATTGCATGGCTTCCTGGGATTTTGTAGAAGGATTTAAGAGCAGCGGATTCTTCGACATGATCTGTTTTACAGTGACAGATGGACGTATAAATCCATCCAATGAATTCACAAATTCTTCTTCCAGATCAGGCAGTTCACTTTTCCCTGTGCCGGATTCTCGAATCAATGCAGCCGCAGCTCTCGGATGCCCACCACCATCATATTTCTCTGCAATAGAAGCAACATTCACCTGGTCACTGATCGACCGGGCGACAAAGCGAATGCCTTCTTTTGTACGCACAAAAATAAATAAAGCGTCCGGATCATACAAATCGCACAGTTTGTGTGCTATGCTGGAGACTTCCTCCTCCAGAAACTCCGCATCCGCATGCGAAATCATGATACGCTGTTTTTTCAATTCAACGATCCGGTTATTCTTAATAAGTAAATCCAGAACTTTTTGCTGGCCTGCGGAAAGGGAAAGGTTCAAATACTCACCAGCAATCTTCAAACTGGCACCCTGCGAGAGTAAAAAAGCAACAGCCTGGGCGTCTCGCGCAGTTGTGCTGGCATAGGTTAACGAACCGGTATCCTCATAAATTCCAAGCAGCAGCAGGGTCGCCTGAATGATGGATAGACTCCCATTGTGTTCCATTAACTGTTCGACAAAATATGTTGCGCAAGCCCCGCTTTCAGTCGCAACGAATTCCCAGGCGGGATTGAAATCTTCTTTCTTTTTGTGATGGTCAAAGACACAGATGCGGGTGTCTTTGGTGATCCCTTTTAAAGTAATCATGGATTGCGTATCAACTAGCGTCACGGAATGAATATTCTGCTTGGGAAGCGTTTGCGGAAGTAAAAAGGGAAGTTCAGAACGGTAATTAAAATAGAATTGCTGGACATTTCGATTGAGGGTATTGGGCAGAAGCGGATATGCATGATCCCCGAGCAGATATGCGCCCAGAATCGAAGCAAAGCCATCAAAATCGGTTTGTTCGTGCGTCATAATAATGTCCATATTGTTATTCTAATCCCTTTCTTTTTTAAAGAAAGCATTGCGCTTCTTTTAAGCTCACAATACAATAATTGTGAGAAAAAAACATGCAATCATTGAATCAAGAAGAAAAAGAACGCTATCAGCGCCATCTTCGTATTCCCGCCTTTGGGGAAGAAGGGCAATTAAAACTAAAAAGCGGATCAGTGTTGGTGGTCGGTGCCGGCGGATTGGGATCAGCAATTCTATTATATCTGGCTGCTGCAGGCGTGGGGAAGCTGGGGATTGTAGATGCCGATTCGGTTGAACTTTCAAATCTGCAGCGGCAGATTCTTTATGATTCGGAGCACCTGAGTGTCCATAAGACTGAATCAGCATATAACCGTCTGCATGCACTCAATCCGCATGTTGATTTGAAGCTGTACCCACAGCGCTTTGAAAACGAAAATGCAGAACAAATCATGCACGGTTATTCCATTGTGATGGATGGAACGGATAATTTTGAGACGCGCTTTTTGATCAACGATCTGTGTGCAAAATTGGGAAAGATCTACATCTACGGCGCGATCAACCAATTTCACGGCCAGGTGAGTGTGTTTGATGCACGGCGGGGAGCTTGTTTCCGTTGTTTGTACCCCTACATGCCTTCTGATGAAGTGATCGCATTAAATAGGGGAGTTGGTGTGGTGGGAGCTGTGCCCGGGATCATTGGGTCAATGGAAGCCTTGGAATGTATTAAGATATTAACCGGGATTGGGAATCCGCTCTACGGGCGTATGATCCTGCTGGATGGAGAACAAATGGAGTTTCGTGAAATTCAAATTCGAAAACGTGCAGATTGCCCGGTTTGCGCGAATCAATAAGGCGATAATGGAAGAAAAAAGGAAGATTGTAGTGGTCACAGCCCACCCCGATGATGAGACCTTTGGAATGGGCGGTACCATTGCAAAATACCATGCTGAAGGGGTGGAGATCTCGATTATCTGTGCTACAAAAGGGGAGGTTGGAGAAGCGGATGCGGAATTGCTTGCGCAATACCAATCCATGGCGGATTTGCGGGAAGCAGAAATGCGTTGTGCGATGCAGGTTCTGGGGATTCATGAATTTTATTTTTTAGGGTATCGTGATTCCGGTATGCCCGGCAGTCCAGAGAACACGCATCCGCAGGCGTTCATTCAAGCTCCCCTGGAAAAAACGGGAACAGACATTGCTTTCTATCTCCGCAAGATCAAACCCAATATTGTGCTCACCTTTGACCCGATGGGCGGTTATGGGCATCCGGACCACATTCACACATACCGCTCGGTAGTGAAAGCGTTGGAGTTGGCGGCTGATCCGAACATTTATATAGCCGGCCTGGAACCTTTTCACCCGGAACGGGTATTTTTGCATACCTTCCCGCGCAAATTCATGCGCGTGGTCGTGAAGCTCATGCCATTGGTCGGTAAAGACCCCACTAAATTTGGAAAAAATGGGGATATCGATTTTGTAAAAATCATGCAGTCAGATTTCCCGATCCATGCCCGCATCCGTTACGGGAAATACGCAGCCATCCGGGAACAGGCATCTGCCTGCTACCGCAGCCAGGGAGGTGACCAGCAAAGTGGTTATTTGATCAGCTGGCTGCAGCGCCTCTTTACATCAAGTGAAGGGTATATGCAGTATTTTCCCGAACCAACAAGCTCAAAAATTGGAGATGATCTTTTCGCAAAAAGGTGATGGGATTTTCTGGTCTTTAATAAATACAATCTTCCGAGAAAATATTTTTTTCACCAGGTCGCTTTTTCTGGCTGCGGAGCTAAGTTCCTCATCAATGTTCTTCCGGCGGGATTTACACTTAAAAACAATCTTGTGCTTGTGAAGCGATACTTTAACCCATTCTATATTATTTTCATGGCAATAATCCAGCCCATCTGCCACGCGCAGGATGGCAGCCAGAAGGGCAACCATCTTTTTTTCCTGATCATCCAGGGCGGCAAAATGGCTGTGATTGTTGCTGGGGAGCGCTTTTCTGTGATATCTGGCTATCAATCTTTCTTTTGAATCAAATTGTAAAATAGGCGTTGAAGGGGTGATATGTAGGGCAGTTTTATGATGTGCTTTGGTACCCTCTGTTTGTACACCAATATCGTACAAATATGCAGTACACAATAAAAAGAAATTTTCCTTTTTTTTGAAATTGCTGAGTTCAAGGAGCTGATCGAAAATTTGTAAAGCCAATCGGGTGCCCTGTTTTGTATGTACCTCTTCATAATGACAGGTTCTGGCTAACAGTAAAACTTCATTAAAAAAACTTGTTGTACTGCTGTAAGGGAGATTTCTTCGATGACTTTGCCCATTATTCAATTTTAGATAGATTAGCAATTGCTCTTTCCAGATTTACTCCGTTTTGAAACATATACGAGAACTCAATCGGTAAATTATAAACCTCGATGGCATGCAGCAGACCAGAAATATCATAGGGCACGCGATAATGATTTACTTGAATGGATTTTCCAATTGAAAGCAGGGCATATGAAGCACGCGGATCTCCATCATCCTCTCTGCCGACACTGCCGGGATTAATAAATAGCGTATCCCTGACATATTTTTTCCAAAAGATGTGCGAATTTCCTGTGACGATGATATCACTTCGCGCTGCCTGCTGGTTCAGCACCAATTCGGGAAACAGTGTATCTGATCCCAGGTGCGCTTTGATATTCAGAACGGTTCCATGGGTTAGATAGATGAGCATGGCTTCGATCGAAATTTTTCTAGAAACGGGTAGATCTGAAAGAAATTGAAAATTTCTATTTGAAATTTGTTCATAAGCCCATTGAAATGCGAGAACACGCAGGGGATGCTTTTTTCGTTCAAAAGCATTCTTTTTCTTTGGAAAATTCAGCACTTTCAGATCGTAATCACCTTTAACACTGATTATTTTCTTGAAACGGATGAATTCGATACATTCGTTGGGAAAGGGACCATATCCAACCGTATCGCCGGCATTGAGAAAAAGCTGTGCTCCGTGATTCATGGCATGCTCATACATTGCTTCCAGTGCGGGTAAATTAGCATGAATATCACTGAGAAGTGCCACTTGTTGGATCGGGATGGAGGATTTTCCTTCTTGAGTCATGTCAATTTAATTTACTCAATTACCCCTGCGGGGGAAGCGCATTATTTTTTGGAGTATCTGTGTTGGAAATTGTGGCTTGCAGGATGAGTTCCCGCAATTTCAACCATACTTCTTCTGTTCGCCATTTTTGCCAGTCTTGCATGAAATCTGCATAGATGCGCTCTCGTTCTGCCTGCCGGTTTTGTTGGATAAATATGAAACCTGGCAATAATCGATTCATGGCGGAGGTTCGGCCGTAGTACAGCATGGTACGTTGTTTTTCGCTTTCCATAAAAGCAGGGATAAATGCGATCCATACATCACAATCATGGATCAATCCCAATTTCTGCTGGATGATTTTCATAATATTTAAAAATTGATCCATTTTCCCGTCATAAAGCGGCAGAAATATTTCGAGCGTGTAGCGCAGCCGTTTGGCCGCTATCCTCATTAGATGTAATTCATGGATGTTTTCGGGATGATGGATGAACACTTCATAATACAAAAACTGATCCAGTGCTGTATAAATGGTGTGAAAAGCCAGTTGATACAAAGCCGGTGAATATCCATCCTCCCCGTTGTTTTGAATGATTTCTTGCATGGCGCTTTGCATAGCGAGGATATCCTGGTCTTTTAAAAGATCATCGGAATGCTTCCCGACAGCCCGGTCTTTCTTTTTCCGTTTTTGAACCAGGCGTAAATGCACGCGCAGAATACCGGCTCGCAGGTGCTTATCTGCTATGGTCGCGAGCAGACCTTCCAAGAATTCAATTTGTACATCCAGGTCTCTGGTCTTGCCAAATTTTCGGGTGATCGAACGGATTGTATTTTCCCAGTTCTTGACCCTCCTCTTGGGGAAGAAATTATTAAAAATTGTCAGAGCGGTTCGAATTCTGCGGGAAGCCACCCGCAGATCATGGATATCCTCAATTTCATGGCGTGATCGTATTTTTTCAAGTGTTTGCAGAAGGTTTTGCGTGTTAGCCAGGATATTTTCAGACGCGTATTTTTGAATGCGTATATCCCTGTTCACCTTCATAAGATATCCTTTAGTCTTTATCCTTGGATTTATCACCGGGATTGATCAGGTTTTCAACCAGGTTTTTCACATCCTCAAAGATTTCCCTGGCAGACCGATTTGCATCCACTATCTTAAATTTATATTCTTCAGCCATCAAGTCAAATTGCTCGATCATACTGTTCTGATATTGCACAAAACTATCGTATAGATCCTGTTCCTTGATGATGTCCATCCCGGATTCCCAAAAATTGAACCCACGGCCGTGTACGATGCGAGTAACCAGAGTAGGAATATCCGCTTTGAGATAGATCACAATATCTGGTATTAATGCAAATCCGTATACTTCTCTTGTCCACTGAGGGTCCAACCCGCGCACGACGTCACGTGCAATGATGGAATAGAAATAACGATCTGAAAGCACGTAAAAACCTGCACGCATGGCCGGAATGATCTGGTTTTCCAAGCGATCAGCGAAATCGGTCGCATAGAACAGGCTGAGGGTGGTGGGGGTAAGCGTATTGCCCTCCTTCGCTTTATCCAATCCCGGCTGCGTAAGGGGAGAGCGCCGCAATCCGGTATCGGATACGGCAAAACTGTTTTTCTCCAACCATTTTTTCAGCAGCGTAACCTGAGTCGATCTTCCTACGCCATCAGTGCCTTCCAGGACGATCAACTTTCCTTTGAGCGATTCTTTTGCCAAATAAGGGAATCCATTACCGTAGAACTTCATTTTTGCCATCACTTACTCCTCTGCCGATCCATTTTCGCGCTGTTTTTTCTCATATTTTCTGGCAGATAAGGTTGGGTTTGGCAGCCCTTCCCAGCCCCGTAAGATTCCATTAACCAATCCTCGAATTTCTTTTTGCTGGTTTTCGACAGGTTTTTTAGCATCAATAATCTTAAAGTTGAATTCACCGGCCATTTTTTCATATTCTTCCAGAACTCTTCCTTGAAAAAGGCGGAAGCTGGTGATCTTTTTATCCGATAATCTCAGATCCATTCCAGCTTCATAAAATTTGATCTTTGCTCTGGAAGCCAGAATCCGTTCAACAGCGGTGTCAATATCCACCTGAAAATAAAGTGCGAGATCCGGTTGAATGGCGAATGAATAGAGATTGCGCACCCACTTCCGATCCACTCCACGAGCAACATCGCGCGCAAAAGCGGTGAACGCGTAGCGGTCTGCGATGACAATCACACCGGCTTTGAGCATGGGGAGCAGATGATTCTCCCAGCGGTCGGCGAAATCGGTGGCCTGGATCAGACTGAAGGTGGTGGGTGTGAACAGGCGTTGTTTTTTACCAAGCTTGGTTGTGCTTTTTACAAGGGGAGATGAATTCCATTCACTGAAGTAGACCGATTTGCCTTTATCCTGCAGCCATTTATAGATGAGATCGATCTGTGTGGATTTTCCACTTCCATCGATTCCTTCAACGATGATCAATTTCCCTTTGGTTGGATTGGGTTTTAACATACCATTTCCATTTCTTCAACTCGAATTTCATTTATTGTATATTTTTATTTCAAGAAATACTATGGCAAAGTGAAATAAGAATAAAATAAGTTTGAAGTGAGAATTGAAAGAGGAAGAGATCTATCTTTCAAGAATTCAAGGAATAAAACTTATTGAAATCTTTTTTACTCAGGCGAACTTATACCAACAGATCAAGAAACTTCAATGTCATTCTCATCATCATTGGAACTCAATTCCATCAATTCCCCGGTTGTGATGAAGATGGTACGTTCACAAATATTCGTAACTCGATCGGCAAACCTCTCCAAGTTATGTGCAATCCACAGGATATCATTGGCTTGATCAATATGCGCAGGATTTGCGATCGCGTACTGTATGGTGGAATGATAGATTTTCGTATACAGATCATCAACGATATCATCTTCCTGTGGGATAGAAGCTGCCAGATTGGGATTTTGTTCAATAAAAGCGCCTAGACCGCGATGCAGCATGCTCACACTCTGTTCTGCCATTTTTTGAAAATCTCGAACGGGTATATCAATGTCGGATTTACCGATTTTGATATTGATTTTTGCGATTCCTTTGGCGTAATCGGCCATTCTTTCCAATTCGTTAACCACCAGCAGCATCGCTGATAACAACCGCAGATCGCGGGCAAATGGCTGCTGGGTAGCAAGCAGGATGATGATGGCATTCTCAAGCGCATAGCGTTTTTCGTTGATAATAGTATCTTCTTCGTAAATCCGTTTTGCTTCTTTCAAGTCACGGGTTTTCAGAGTATTGGTCGCATCCAGAACTGCCTGTTCGACCATACTGCCCAAAAGATAGATCTCATTTTCAATTTGTGTCAATTTTGTATCGAGTGTTTCACGCGGCATCATTCACCTCTGTGTAATCTATCCAAATCGGCCAGAAATATAATCTTCAGTGATTTTTTCACGCGGATTTGTAAAAATCTGGCTAGTTTTTCCGTATTCGATCATATAACCAGAACGGTCGGAGTGCATGTTAAACACCATCGTGTAATCAGAAGCACGGGCTGCTTGTTGCATATTGTGCGTTACAATGACAATTGTATATTCTTTTTTCAAATTTTGGATTAATTCCTCAATTTTCAAGGTAGCAATCGGATCAAGAGCGGAAGCCGGCTCATCCATCAAGATCACTTTGGGTTCAACTGCCAGTGCTCTTGCAATACATAGACGCTGCTGCTGCCCTCCCGATAGAGCCAATCCTGATTTATGCAGGTCATCTTTTACTTCATCCCACAGCGCAGCGTCTTTAAGACTTTTCTCTACGATCTCCTCGAGAATATTCTTATTTTTCAAACCATGCGCACGTGGTCCATAAGCCACATTATCAAAAATCGATTTTGGAAAAGGATTCGGCCGCTGAAAGACCATGCCCACCGTTTTTCTTAATTCCACCACGTCCTGTGTGAAGATATCCTCGTTATCCAAAAGAATCTTTCCGTTCGTCTTCACGCTCGGAATCAATTCATTCATGCGGTTCAGTGATCTTAAGAAAGTGCTTTTCCCACATCCGGAGGGTCCGATAATGGAAGTGATGGAGTTTTCAGGTATATCAACATTGATATCTTTTAATGCTTGAAAATCTCCATAAAAGAGATTAAAGCCTCGAACAATGAGTTTTGGTTTGTTGTGATGGTTATTCTGAATTGTTGCAGCCATTAATTCCTACTTTCCGCTCAACCGCTTTTGAAAGTATTTTGAGGTGATATTGATCGCAAGGTTCAAAAAAATGATGATGAGAATCAGTATAGCTGATGTTCCCAACGCTTTATCAAAGGCTCTTGTTTCTGTAGCCAGCATATATACATGTAAAGCCAGTGTTCTTCCGGAAGACAGCAGATTTTGTGGAAGGCGATAGCTGCCCCCCAGCGTTACCCAGAAAACCGCAGTCTCCGATATGATTCTACCAACACTTAATACAATTCCGGTAACAATTCCGGGAATTGCAGCAGGCAGAACAACCCCGGTAACCGTCTGCCATTTTGTTGCACCTAATCCTAACGAACCTTCGCGATAGGAATCAGGAACAGCCAGCAGTGCTTCCTCGGTTGTGCGAATGATGACAGGTAAAACAAGACAGGCTCCACTCAATCCGGCAGATAATAGCGAAAACCCTAGTTTCATATATGAGACAAATACGGCAAAACCAAACAAACCGAAGATAATGGAAGGTACCCCAGCTAAAATCTCCACTCCTGTCCTGGCTGCTTGGATGATCCATTTGATGATTTTGCTGCGATTCTGTGCCTCATTGGCATATTCCACAAAGTAAATAGCAGCACCCATTCCAAGCGGAGCTGCGATTGCAATGGTGAATACAACGAGGTATAGGGTGGTAACAATGGTTGTGGAAATGCCTCCCTCCCCATCAAATCCCCCAGCCGGGCGGGTGGTTAAAAATTCCAGATTAATCGTTGGGAGGCCCTTCACAAGAACATATCCTACAATCCATACCAGAACAGCGATGGAAGTAAGTCCCATTAACCAGAAGAAGGAAAATACAATCTTCTGGCTGATCTTTCTGCGTCTGGTATTTTGTTTTATGTTGATCTTTTCCGATGAGATGGTCATTTTCTCTTGTTTTAATAATAGCCGGTTCATGCTCGATTACTCCCTTTCATGATGCGGTTAGCCAGACGATTAATGATCAGCAGGAATACAAAAAGTAAAACGCCAGTAAAGAAGAGAGCAGAGCGGTGAGCGCCAGCGGCGTAATTGATCTCAACTGCAATATTTCCTGTGAGCGTTCGAGCGGTGGAGAAAATGATGGAAAGTGGATTATCATTCACCGGCGTTGGAATGGCTATGGAATTTCCAATAACCATGATCAGAGCCATTGTCTCACCAAGAGCCCTACCGATGCCTAAAATCACTGCGGCAATAATCCCTGAATTCGCAGCGGGAATAACAACATCCTTGATGGTTTGCCAATGTGTGGCTCCAAGCGCATAGGATGCTTCCCGGTAGCTGTCGGGTACAGCCCGAATGGCATCTTCCGAAATATTGGAAATGGTTGGCAGGATCATGATAGCTAAAATAATGGAAGCGTTTAAGATTCCATATCCGGTTGTATTGCCTTCAACCGGGATTTGCCTGAGAAGAGGAGCAATGGCTACCATGCCGAATAATCCATAAACGACTGAAGGAATGCCTGACAGCAGTTCAATGGCGGTCCTGAATATTTCACGGATGAAATCAGGTGCGATTTCAGCAAGTAAAATAGCTGTGCCGATGGACAAAGGAATACCGATGATCACTGCCCCTAGCGTACTGTACACTGAACCGATGACCATTGGTACCAGCCCAAATTGGGCTTCATCGGTCCCAATGATGGAACCCGGTCGCCAAATCGTCCCAGTCAATAATTCGCCAATTCCAATTTCAGAAATAGCTTGTTGAGATTCTTTTAGCGTAAATCCAAAAATGAACAGAACGATCAGGATGGAACTGAGAGCTGTGCCCATTAAAAAGTTTTTAATAATTTTATTAAAGAGATCCCGCTGTTTGTGTGTTTCGTGGAAAATTGCATCCGCTTTAGATAGAAAATAAAAAAGCAATCCCGGCAGTACACCCCGTAAAAGAATGTTCAGGAGGAATTTTCCAAAATATTGGATGATCTCCAGAAAAGATAAAACTTCCTTGCCTGCGAAGACATTACTTGAGAATTTGAACAAGGAGTCTACCAAGATATAAAGAATAATCACAATGAGAATTGCCATTAGACCAGTCCGAGCCCAGTTCTGCTCGTTCCAGAAACCTCTGGCTAGGGATAGAAAAATTGCAGATAGAATAATCCCGGTAACCAGCGATAAAATTTTGCTCAGCGGAAGAGGGATGATGGAGAAATAGTTTAAAATTCCGAGCATTAAAAACGATCCAGCCAGTGCTATGGAAAAATAGACCATAAAACGGATCAGAATTGGTTTTCTATTTTTGGTTTTAAATAATGATTTCAAAGTTTTCATAAGATTGGATAAAAAGTGAAAATGAGGCGCAGCATGCTGCGCCTCATTTTTTGGTAATTTATCTTTTACTTTACGGTGATGTAATCTTCAGCCACGATTTCCTGGCCGGCATCGGAGAGGATGAAATCGATGAATGCCTTAGCCAAGCCATCTGCCGGACCATTGGTGAGCAAATTCAATGGGCGGAAAATACTATAGGTTCCGTTCTTCACATTTTCTATCGTTGGTGCAACGCCATCGATGCTGACGCTTTTCACTGCGTCGCTCAGATATCCGAAAGAAAGGTAGCCAATGGTATTGGGTGTGGTGGATACGAGAGTAGAAACCTGACCATTCGATTGCTGCAGAAGCGCATTTTCAGTGATCGGATCGACCACTTTTTCACCATTTGCATCGGTATGGGTCAAAACAAGTTCCTCAAAGGCTGCGCGGGTTCCGGAACCCTCTTCACGGGAAACTACGACGATTTCAGCATCCGGTCCACCAACTTCGGAGAAATTGGTGATCACACCGGAGAAGATCGCCCGAATCTGATCAACAGAGAGGGTGGGGATATCGAGTTCGGGATTGGTGATGACTGCGATTCCATCAAAAGCGATCGTATAGACATTCAAATCAGGGTAAGTTTCCATTTCGCTGTCTTTGATTTCGCGAGAAGCGGAACCGATATCAACCGTTCCATCGCCGGCAGAGGTAACACCAACGCTTGAACCACCACCCTGAATTTCGATCACGACATCCGGATTGGCTTCCATGAAAGATTCAGCCAATACTTCAGCAAGCGGTTGCACGGTCGTGGAACCGGCAATCTGTAACTGACCTGAAAGAGGTTTTGCATTTGGTGCGGCTTCTTCGACTGTTGCTTCTTCAGTCACTTCTTCTTCCACTACCGCTGGTTCTTCGGCTGCAGCAGCGCTGCAGGCACCCAACAACAGGGCACTGACAAGCATGACACTTAAAATAACAAAATACTTTCGAGACATTCTATCTTTCTCCTTATTTATTTTATGTTTGAATCTTACTGGTTAGCTTTTAACGTGAAATAAGGGGAAGGTTAAGAAATGATTAAGGTTTCTTAAGAATTCAATGCAGATTATTTTAAAGTAGGGATAGAAAAAGAAAAAGTACTGCCTTGACCAATCGTGCTTTCCACCCACAATTTGCCCTGATGGGCTTCTACCAGATGGCGGGCAATGGATAGACCAAGCCCGGTCCCGCTCTTTGATCGAGAAGGATCGGTTTTGTAAAAGCGTTCAAAAATTCGATCAAGGTCTTTTTGTGGAATACCGATACCGGTATCCTGAATTGAAAAAATGACCTGATCGTTTTCGCATTTCGCGGATACATACACGTTTCCACCCGGAGGGGTAAATTTAATGGCATTGTGGATTAGATTCATTAAAACCTGTTCCAATCTGGCTTCATCTCCCGCAATCGCAGGCAGATCCTCGGAACAATCGCAGATGAATTCAAGCCCCGCTCTTTCAGCCTGCACCTGCATTCGTTCAGCGGCATTGGTCAGGAGAATGCAGGGTTTGATAGATTTTTTCTGTAAGGGGACCAATCCCGATTCAATGCGCGATAATTCCAGCAGTTCCTGTACCAGTTGGATGAGGTTGTCAATCTCGGTCTCCATTTGAGCCAGGAACCGTTTTTGAACGGGCGGGTCATCTACTGCGCCATCACGCAGTGTCTCGGTGATGAGTTTCAGGGAAGTGAGGGGAGTGCGCAGTTCATGCGACACATTACTGACAAAATCGCGCCGCACAACTTCAAGCTGATGCAAGCGGGTAATATCCTGAAATAAAAGCAGGATATTTCCATCACTGCTTGGTTCCAAGGGGGTGGCGATGCACTGCAGAGAACTGCGATTGAAACTGGTTTCAATCTGTAAAGTCTGCTGAATGCCGCTTTCTTTACACGCCTGCCATAATTCCAGCACCTTATGATGACGGATTGTTTCAATGAGCGATTGCCCGCTGACTAAATTTTCAGGGATCTCAAACAAGCGTTTGGTGGCCTGATTGAGGATGCGTACAGTACCGGACTGATCTACAATACAGATACCGTCGTTCAAATTTTCAAGAATGCTGGCCAGATAATGCTGCTGCGATATGAGATCGGTGATCCGATCATCGGATTGGGATGTGTATCTAACGACTGCTTTTGCCAATGCACCGATCTGGTCTGGTCGTTTTTGTAATCGATCGAAAGCCTTTGGGTTGGCTTGTTTCTCAAGGAGAAAATGGCGGATGGTATTCAGTGGTTTTTGAAAAATATGAGCGACAATGAATGCTAAACCTGCTTCTCCTGCCGCCAGCAGGAGCAACTGTGGCAAAAGATTTCTAATAGCATCGAGCTTTATTGCTTGCGGAATTAAGAGGTGGGAAAGAATTAGAAAAAGGATTCCTGTCAGCAGGATGAAAATCAGGAATAAGCTCCAGAAGAGGGATTTCATCGCAGTTATCCGTCAAAGCGGTATCCGGCACTGCGCACTGTGATGATCCGTTTTGGGTTAGCGGGATTCACCTCGATTTTTTCACGTAGCCAGCGCACGTGCACATCCACAGTGCGGCTGTCACCAAAATAATCCCACCCCCATACCTTTTCCAGGATCTGTTCTCGACTGAGAACCTGGCCTTTGTTCTCGGCAAAGTGGATCAACAGATCCAATTCCTTGGGTTTAAATTCCATAATCTTGTCATTGATCTTCACCTCCCGGCGCACCTGGTCAATCGAGAGATTATCAAAAACAAAATTTTTCTTTTGTGTGTTCCGGGATTGCTGATCTTCCTGGATGATGCGGGCACGCCGCAGCAGAGCTTTGACTCTCGCAATCAACTCCCGCATGCTGAAAGGTTTGGTGAGATAATCATCCGCCCCCACTTCCAGACCTACAACACGATCAATCTCATCATCTCTGGCGGTTAGCATCAGAATGGGTGTGGTTAATTCCTTACGGATAATGCGGCATACTTCAAAACCGTCCATCCCCGGAAGCATAATATCCAGCAGGATGAGATCCGGAGCATTCTTTCGCGCAGCTTCCACGGCGGAATTTCCGTCTGAAGCGGTTACAACCGCATATCCCTGATGGCTGAGATTGTAAACCAACGTTTCCTGCAGGGTCAGGTCATCTTCTACGATCAGAATTTTTTCGGCCATTTGTTTTTCACTACCTTCTGAAATACTTCCACTAATTGCTCGGCGGTTTGCTGCCTGTTGAAATGCTGCTCTACATATACTCTACCACGAAGTCCCATATCTTTGCATTCCCGGGGAGAAGCGTGCAAGGTTTGAATTGCATGCGCTACCGCATCGGCATCACCGGGCTGCGCGAAAATACCACAACCGGCATCTTCTACTACTTCCCGGATAACCCCATCAATCACAAGGATAATGGCTTTTCCGGCTGCCATATAATCGAATACTTTATTCGGATAGGTCGTTTTATAGAGTTCGATAGGCTTTAAAATGGCAATACAGCAATCCGCAGCACACAGGGCCTGCCCCATATCCTTTTTTTCGATGGGAGGGAGGAAAGAAATGTTCTTCAATCCTTTTTCCTGAGCCAGTTCCATCAGGGCAGGTTTTTCCTTTCCATCACCAATCAAAACAAAATGGATATCTTCCATCTGCCTCAATTGATTGGCAGCTTCCATCAGGACGGGCAGATCATTTGACATGCCGTGCGCCCCGGTATAGAAAACAAGGAATTTTCCATGCAATTGATGTTGATCGCGGAAGGCACTGCCATTTTCATCAAGTGGGAACATACCTGTATCTACACTGTTTGGTACAAGGAACACAGATTTTGCTCCTCGCTGGCGTACATGGTCAATGAATCCCGGCGAGTTTACAATCACCGCATCCGCATGGCAGTAAAGGAAATGTTCCAGCCATTCGGATAATTTAATAATAAATCTATTTCTCAATACACCCACACCAATGGCAAAAGCCGGCCAGAGGTCGCGTACTTCAAATACAAAAGGCACTCTTTTTAAGCGTGCCACCAGCCAGGCTGTGAAAGCCTGGAAGATGGGCGGGGAGGTTCCCCAGACCACATCCACCCTGCGCACGCGCAACGTATGGAAAAACGAGGAGTTCATGAAAGAAAAAAAACTGACCAGGCGGTGGAAAAAACTGCGATGCATTGCCGGGTAAGTGTACACACGGTAGATGGTGATCCCATCCTCGTGGGCGGTTTTCTTGTGTGAAGGTGTGGCTTTTCCGGTCAGGTAGCTGATTGGGCTGGCAATAATGGTCACGCTGTGCCCTTTTTGCGCCAAAATGCGTGCCAGCTCATGATGGCGGGTGCCCCCGGGTTCATCGACGGTAGCAAATGCTTGATGAATTAGCAGGATGTGCATACCTCGATTTTACCCTGTTCCTTCAATTTATTTTGATAAATTCCATCTAGTTGTAATCGTAAGCGGAGTTTCACAGCGAATTGTATATAGAATGGTCAGTGCTTCGTTTTTGGTCCCGTACGATGGCGAGAACCAGCCGTAAACCAGCGGATCGAGGTTAGAATGCCCGTGGATGTGTTTCCCGCCCCGCAGGAGATCAAGTTCACCTGGAAGGCCAGTATCGTTCGTAAAGGACAAATGAAAATCTGAATCTCCGTTTTGAAGATCAATGCAGGTATCATGAACCTGAAAAGGGAGAGCGGGCAGCAGCCAGTGGACCGTGAAAATATGTTTCTGTGAATTTGATCTTGCCGTTAATCTGTCTGCGATTTCCCATGCTGTGTCAGCGGTACGAATAAGAGTACGTTCGTGGTTGATGCCGAGTTTTTGGTATCCATCCTGACTGGCGGTTATGGATGTGGGAGTTGTAGAGATTATGCTTGCCTGCGCCCAATCAAGCCACAAAAAGCGTCCGGCCGGCAGCATCTGGTCAAGTCCATCAATGGTAATTGTATTGTGAACCCGGGTTGTCTGTAATGCGTTTCGCCAGGGGGGTTGGGCATTATAAAGATACGTACCCGCATCCAGAGCCAGGTTCTGGCCTTGATGCCAGATCTCCACATGCAGTTGATCGGCGTGGGCGGGGCGGGCATGGAACCTGACAGCCCGCAGACTTGCCCAGCCGTTGGATGAATTCAAACGCACTGCAGAAGAGGGAGGAACGCTTTTTACAGGTTGTTGTGGAATATGCAGCCAGAGCGCTTTTTCATCCCACTGTCCGGCGGGAAAGATTTCCTCCCCCAAGAATAATCTGCCGGCAGCCTGCAAAACCGGTCGGTAATCAAGATGCTCCGCAACCGCCAGCGGCAGAATATTGGAACCATCCTGATGGCCAAGGTTGGGTACCCGACCTGAAGAAAGGTCAACCATTTCATACAAGTGCCTGGTTGCCAATGCCAATTTTTTCAGTGCGGATTCCGGCAGGTTTATTTCGGCATTCTTTGCGATGGCAGCCATCCAGATAGCCTCATCCAGCATGAGCCGGTGGTAGTTGTTGCTGTGCTGGATATATGTCCCATCAGCACTGATCTGGTCATTGATCGCTTGGTTAAAAACCTTCCAGCCGATCTGCCTCCACTTCCGCGCCTGTGGGTAGCCATCTAAAAAGAGACCCGCGGTATATAATCCAACCGCTTCGCTGATAAGATGGTTGTTGCGCTGTGCACGGGCATAGGCCAGTGTGGGAGGGATACGCATGGCATTCACTGCCACAGCCACCCTGATGGCCTGCAGCAAGGTCGGGGAGATGGTTGTGGATGCTGAAAAAATTTGATACACAAAACAAAGAGCCAGAATGCGCAGCCCTGCTTCCTGTCCGGAGGTCCAGTTTGGACCTAAATAGGCAGGATTTTCCTGAGTGAATTGGTTGAGATAATTCTCAAAAGCTGTTGAATAATGGCTATCGGCTGTCAGGTGGTATGCTCTTGCCAGTGTGAAAGCCCATCCAAAACGGGCAGGCTCCCAAATGAATTTGATATCTCCATCCACAGTGAGTTTACCGCGTTCATACTGGCTCCAATGAAGAGCAGGTGCATGCGGAGAGAGATCCAGTGGTTTAAGATCGCCACCGAACAGGTGGAATTTCCCATCAACCAGACTATCTGCTGTTTGAAGCAGAGTGGGGAGAGCTCCACCCAACACATCGCGCAATTCGTTTGGAGAGGGGAGCTGTAACAGGGATCTTGGATTTTTGGGAATTTGAGTCTGTATTTTATCCGCATCAGGCGCCGGAGTGCATGCTTGAAAAAACCCGCTGCGCAAGCCCATCTGGTAGGTGGCATAATGATACACAGCCTTCAGCCCCAATTGTGCGGGAGCTTTTATGAAAATTTGCAGTCGGGATAGATTTTTCATCCTGATCTAACGAAGCGGAAGGATTATTTTTTCCGAAGCTGCTTTTGTGCTCAGGATAGCTGCCCGGCTGACCGCCAAAAGCTGGTCATAGGGAATAGGTGGAGTTGAACCTTCCTTGGATGCTTTCACGAAAGCTTCCCAGGCAGCCTGGTGGCCCTTATCCTGACGGAAGCGTGAGCGGATAACCTTTTTCTGACCATCCCCCACCAGTTCCAGACTGCGAAAATCATTCAATACAGCCACTTTCCCCGCACAAAAGACTTCTATGCGTTCTTTGGAGAAGGATTTATCCCCGTTGGCAAGATATGCCAGAGAGCCGATGGAACCATCTGCGAATTCGAGGGTGATCTCAACGTTATCCATCCGATATTTCCCCTGGTCGGGCAGGGCGGTGGCGTGCACAGAGACCGGATTTTCTCCAACCAAATAGGTCAGGTAATCGATGAAATGGCAGCCTTCTCCAATGATCCTGCCTCCGCCTTCTTCAGGATTGTGCAGCCAATGCGAAAGGGGTAAGAAGCCGGCGTTAATGGTGTAGTGAGCATACAGCGGTTCCTGCCGGTTCGAAAGAAAATTTTGCAGCTTTCTGGATAAAGGTGCAAAGCGGCGGTTGAAACCTACCATCAGGAGGGGAACTTCCGGTTTTGCGAGCGCTTTTTCAATTTCCTTCAATTCTTCCAGAGTAACCGCCAGGGGTTTTTCGCAATAGACATTCTTGCCATTTTTTAACGCCTGCATGGTGTAACTGGCATGGTCAGCGTGGCGGGTCATGATCACCACACTGTCGATATTCTTATCGTTCAGGATCTCTTCAGCGGATGATGTGGCGTAGGTAAAGCCGAACTTTGATGCGGCATGCTGCGCGTTTACTCCATTGATGGAAGCAATCCCCATAAGGTTAACCTCGCTGCTCTTGCGCATAGCGGGCAAGAAAACGGTCTTTGCATAGTTTCCCGCACCGATGACACCCACTGCTAATCTGTCGAGTGGTTTCTTTTTATGAGAAATCTCAACACGCGCTGCAGGAACTTTTACCTGCTGCGGGTAAGTCAAGATAATTCCCAGATAAGGGATTCCAGTTTTCCCGGTGATGAGGTCGTAGGCGCTGCCGGCATTTTGTATTTCAAATTGGTGGGTGATCAGATCAGCCACCTTCAGCTTTCCGGTGTGCAGTAGACTGACGAAGGCTTCCAGATTTCTGCCTTCCGTCCAGCGCACATACCCGAGTGGATAATCGATGCCTTCCTCCTCATACATTGGATCATACCGGCCTGGTCCTGAAGACCGGGAAACCTGAAAATGGATTTCTTTCTCATAATACGGTTTGCGAGGGAGATTTAGTCCTACCACACCCAGCGAAATGACGAACCCGCGGTCGCGGGCGATTTCGCCTGCCAGATGGACGGTATCGTCGCTGTGCGTGGCTGCGCAGATCAACACTGCGTCAAATCCGAGCCCGTTTGTCAGGGAAGCAGTGAAAGCTGTAATTTGATCACGGCTAAAGGCAGTTAGACCAACTTTTTGTGCGAATTCTACCCGTTGATGGCTTGTATCAATACCGGTTACCAGACATCCGCTTGCTTCAGCCAAGCGCGCAGTCAGAAGTCCCAATAAACCCAGGCCAACCACAGCCACATGGTTGCCCAGTTCAAGATGTGCCAGGCGGATTCCGTTTAAAGCAATTGCTCCCAGTGTGGCAAAGCAGGCAGATTCAAAGGGGATACCCTCCGGCAGGTGCGCCAGTAAATTTTGTGGAACGACAGCATATTCGGCATGCACGGCGTGGTTTCCCCCTGCGCACACCACCCGGTCGCCAGCTTGAAATCCTTCCAAGCCTTCTCCAACTTCAACGATCGTTCCGGCGGAGGAATATCCCAACACCAAAGGTTGGTCTAATCTATTGAAAGCAGATTCGATTGTGGAAAGCACACCTTCACGTTTCGCTTTATCCATAACCTGTTTCAACAAGTCAGGACGAGCGGTGGCTTTTTGAATCAGGTTTTTCTCAGCAAATTCTACCAGGGATCTCTCTGTGCCGGCTGATACCAGTGAGGCGGCAGTTCTAACCAGAGCTGTTTTTTTCTTAACCTGAGGAATGGGCACATCCACAACTTTGGTTTCCCCGGTGTTCATGTACTGCAAAACCTGTTTCATAAAAACCTCTTGTGTATTCTGATGATGAAATTATAACTATTTATTCCCGATTATCAAAAAAGAAGCTGATAAGGTGGTCAGCTTCTTTTTGAGGCATTTCAACGAAATCTTTGTTATTTCGATTCTTCAGGAGGTTGTGGAGGTTCTGGAGGCTTGGATGGCTCAATAGGGGATTGTTTTTTTCTTTTTGTTCCGTTATCTTCAATCTTCCCGAAACGGCTGATGACAACTCCACCCAGACCGTAGCATCCGATGATCATACTGGCTACGATGCCTATGCAGGGTATCAAACTAAGAAAACTAATTACAATGGCAAGAATCAGAGCACCGACCAAAGTTTGAAGAACCGGCGGCATTTTAAGATACAGCCATTTATTAATCTTTTCACCAAGAATCGCTGCCTGCGCTATCCATCCAAATAGGAATGCTAACAGGAATACTACAAGCAGAACCAATGCGATCGGGGAAAGGCAAATCGTGATGGTCAGTATCAGCAGGAAAAGAGGAAAAATCAGCAGGAATAAGAAGCCCACTCCCCAGCATACACCGGGCTGGTTTTGAATGGTTCTTATGAGGTTTTGGGCAGGTTTGGGGAGTAGATATACAATCAGACATGCCAGAAGACAGAATATAGCCGTGAAGATCAAGCGGCTGGTCAATACTCGCTCTGGATTGGAAATGTAGGGAAAAAATGCACTGATTCCCGTCCAGGCGGGTTTAAAAGCGAGCGGGCTGGAATAGGTATTTATTTCTCCAGACACACTTGCACCGGGATCCATATTTAATTCGTGGAATAACTGGTTGACATCTCCATCAATGATTGCACTGGATGCAAGCGTGGTTGAACCACCAAAAGCATAGATATTTCCGATGACTTCTCCGGCAATATTCGCAGTGCTTCCGATGAAACTGATCTCTCCATCGACAACTGCACCTTCTTCAATGGTAATGCTTGATCCAACCACCGCCATGTTTCCATGCAGTGTCTCGCCGCTGGAAAGAGTGTACACTTCACCAACAACCAGAGTACTTTTATCCTGTTCCTGCACGGATGGGGACAGGGCGCAGCCAGCCAGGAATAATGGCAGCAGGAAAAGAACGATTAATCTATTCTTTTGCATAGACTTGATTTCCCTGCCATTCTTTGTGATTCTTTCTTGCTTTCCAAAGCAGCATAGCCAGCAGAATAACGAATATATTGGCAGTACCGACCAGGAAAATACCTGCTGACCAGCGTAGGACGGATGGAATTTCATTAAAAATGGTAGTCAGTTCTGAGATTCCTCTGGTCAGGAGGAGGATTGTTTGCGTACTGAATGTGATCAGGTTTGCGAGAAAACGAGCCAGAGAACCGGAGAGAAGGATATAGGCAGCCAATGAAATCAGTATAAAAAGCATGCTGCTGAACAGTATTACTCGCGTCCTGATAATCGCACGCCGTTTCTGGTCATGCCGCAGCCTGCTCTGCCAGCGTGCCGTAAAACCTTCAACGGGGATGTGCTGGTCGGTGGAACAGATCAGCTTTAGACTGTTTTGCCAACCATTCTTTAATTTTCGGCAGTCTTCGCAGGCTGCCAGATGGGCATCCAGCAGTTCTCTTTCCTCACCGCTCAATTGCGTATCGTCCAGTATCCAATTTTCATATTGTTTGTGGCTCATGTTGCCTCCCTTCTTTCTGGGAAATTTTTAACTGTTCAAAATTCCATTGTTCAGCCATATGCTGCCTTGCGCGATGCAGCCTGCTCTTGACAGCGCTCTTGGATATTTCCAGAGCTTCGCTGATATCATCTTCGGAAAAATCATACCAGTAGCGCAGGATCAAAACCATCCTATCCTTTACCGGCAGGGTGGCAAGATATTTCTGAATAAGTTCCGTTTGCTCTCCGGATATGGCAATTCTTTCCGGATCGGGAGAATCATCCATGATTCCAAATTCCATGATCTCATCCAAATCGATAGAAAGCGGATGTCTTTTGCGCTGTTGATCAATGCAATAATGGGCTGCAATGGATAACAACCATGTCGCAAACGGTCGCCTGGGGTCATAGCGATGGATGTACCGGTAAGCGCGGATGAAAGATTCCTGCGCGGCATCTTCGGCTTCCTGCGGAGTGCCAAGCATCCGGTAGCAGAGATTATAAACAGGGGACTGAAAATGCTCGACGATGTCTGCAAAGGCATCCTCATTTCCCTCCAAAACCTGTTGTACGCATTCTGCTTCTATGAAGCTGGTTTCCAAGTGCGGCTCCAAAGTTTCTTTATTCATAACCATATACGATTCCACAGCGGAAAAGTTTCAAAAATTGCGATGTTTTCAACAAAGGTTGAATAATCATGATAGATTTCTGTTGTTGAAAAATAAATGATACTCCGATATTATCCATTATAGATTGATTTCCATTCTCGGATAAAGACCAATGTGGCAAGATTTTCTTATCTATGATCCATTTCCAGGATTGTTGTGCGCGCCAGATAGCGGTTTGCGCTATCTGGTCGAGCGAGACTTGTTTGACAACAACAATCAAGATTTAAATACAGTCTGGAATTGTGACCGGGCTGCCCGTATCCTGCGCAGCCAAACACCCGACGGAAGCTGGAGATATAACGGGAATCGACCGGGAGAGGAATTCGGGGAGAATTATGAGCTGGTAGAAACCTGGAAAATGTTGCATTTGTTGATTGGCAAATATTCTTTCAATAATGAGCATCCTGCCATCCGCCGGGCAGCAGAATTCGTCTTCTCCTGTCAAAGTGAAGAAGGGGACATCCGCGGGATGCTCAGCAACCAATACGCGCCATACTATACGGGTGTGATCCTGGAATTATTGATCAAAGCTGGGTATGGCAGGGATATGCGTGTGTTGCGCGGATTGGATTGGCTGCTTTCGATGCGCCAGAATGACGGAGGCTGGATCATCCCTCTCAATATGTTCAAACAATCGTATTACTATGAGGTCGCTTTTAGTGCTCCCATCCCGCCAAATAAAGAATTACCATCCTCTCATATGACAACCGGAATGGCGCTGCGCGCTTTTTATGTTCATCCGCAATATTGCAAATATCCTGAGGTGCGGCAAGCCGGGGAACTGCTTGCTACACGCCTTTTCAAATCCGATTGCCATACTTTCCGGCAGGCGGTTGATTCCTGGTTTAAGCTGCAATACCCCTACTGGTGGACCACGCTGCTCTCTGCTATGGATTGCCTGGCAGTCTTAGGATTCAAACCGGATGATCCCCGTATACGCAGGGGATTGGAGTGGTTTCGTGAAAATCAACATTCAACCGGCGCATGGACATCCAATTATGCTGGGAAAGATCCGCATGCAGATGGGTGGATTACCTATGCGGTCTGTACCATGTTGAAAAAATTTCTTGGTTGAAAAGAAGACGTTACCAAAAACCCGGAAAAAGCCTGTACTGTTCCTGTATAGTCGCTGTAGCCTTCCAGTTCTGCCTGCAGGGTATCATCTTCCAGTTTCGTGTGAATACCAGATGAGAATGATCGTGACGAGAGAGGGGATGAGAGCCCATGCGGAATCCAACAAACAAACGGTTCCAATGTAAAAAGTAGAACCCAAGTTTGCGGTTTTTCATGGATCACTTCCCAGGCATTCAGCATTTCAATATATTGTTCATGGTACTTGCTGTGCGGTTTCATCAGCCTGAGCATACCCCTGCCTTCTCCCGGGAAGATTCCTACAACATGAGGTTGTAAGTGGCTTTTTCAACTCCCTTTGTTGAACACCACTTCTTCTTTCCCGGCCAGTTTATCCTGGATGCGTGCGATGACCATATCGAGATGTTTCTTTTTATGGACAAAATCGAGATCATCGGTGCGGATGGTCAGAACCGGGCAGAGGTCAAAGGTCTGCATCCAATCGGTATAGAAAGATTCGAGGAGGGCAAGGTAATCTGCTGTGATCCCGCTCTCCATATCCCTGCCGCGTTCCTGGATGCGCTCCATGAGGGTTGGACCCGGGCAGTGCAGATAGATCAGCAGGTCAGGAGCGGGCAGGGTATTGACCACCAGATTGAAAAGCTGCAGATAGGTCTGATAATCCAATTCGGTCAGGTTTCCCATGCGATTGAGTGCGCGGCAGAAAATATAAGCGTCCTCATAGATGCTGCGGTCAATGATGGCGGAGCGGGGATCAGCTGCCATTTCTTGATGCTGCTTGGCGCGGTGCCCCAGGAAATACACCTGCAGGTGGAAGGACCAGGTACGCATATCTTTGTAGAAATTGGGCAGGTAGGGATTATTTACGACTGATTCGTAAGCAGTGCGCCACCCAAGCTGTTCTCCGATGCGTTCGGTGAGGGAGGTCTTTCCAGAACCGATGTTGCCAGCCACCAGGATCAATTTTTTAGCCATACTATCCTCCTAATTACATTTTTTATTACCAATTTCTCTAATTGAGAAAAAATTAGTATAAAAAATAATTCAATGATGTGGTATAGCTGAAAAGGGCGAAGACTTCATAAAACCTTTTATCTCTAAAGATTAACACTCACTGTATCCGCAGGCGTAACACTTGCGGCAGCCTTCCTCGTTCACCAGGGCGGCTTGCCCGCATTCGGGACACAGGTCGCCGATCTTGAGCGCGTACTGGTCTTCTTTGGCTTTTTCAGGCGTCTCCTGTTTGGGAGATTTGGTGTTTTTGAGCAGATCATCCAGACGCATGGGCTCTTCCAAAGCGATGCGTTCGGTGCGCTGCTCCATATATTCTGCCAGCACCTGAGCTACACCATCGGGCAGGGAGCGCACGCGGTTGGGACCAAAGCCCAGCGGGCGGCCGCCACCCAAACCGGCCAATTGGCGCCAGATCTCCTGCAGGCGCTGGCTGGGTTCCACCGGTGAGGATAGCCGTAGAACGTAAGAGATCAAGCGTGCCATCGCTTCCGAATCGGCGGCCACATCCGAGCCGGCCTTGGCGGTGTTGATGAACACCTCAAAGGGCTGGTTATAGCCATTCTCATTGATGGTGATGAAGGTCTTGCCGACCGGCGTCTTAATACCGTAGGTCATACCCGGGAGGAAGCGCGGGCGCGGTTTCTTGGCCTCGCTCCACAGATTGGGTTGGTCAAAATCATTCTCGGTCAGCCAGACCGGGGTGAGGGGGTCGCTGCTTGGTTCGACCATTTCGCGCACTTCCGCCATCTGTTTCCGGCTGCGTGTTGCAGCAGTTTCCAGCACAACCTGTTCGCGGGAACCGGTCACATATACGGTGATCCCCTTGCAGCCCATTTTCCAGGCCAGCAAGAAAGCGGCAGCAATCTCGTTCTCGCTTGCTCTGGCAGGAAAATTGATGGTTTTGGAAATACTGTTATCGACAAATGCTTGCAGCACTGCCTGCATGCGCACATGTTCCTCACCGCTGATATCCTGGGAGACAACAAATACCTCGCGGATATGATCGGGCAGGAGATCAATATCCTGGCAGGAACCATCTTCCAGGATCTTCTGCGTGATAGCGTCCCGCTCTTCTGTTGATAAATCACATTTTTCGAGAGCAGCCTGCATGATCGGGCTTAGATAGGTCAATTCCAGATCTTTCCCGTTGTCGTCCACATGGCGAACATAAGCCAGAGCAAAAACCGGTTCACAGCCGTATCCTTCACAACCGGCAACAGTGGAGATCGTCCCGGTGGGAGCGATGGTGGTCAGGGCTGCGTTGCGGATGCCGTGCGCGCGAATACCTTCAATGATCCTGTTCCAATCCAGTTCTGGCCGGCCCCAATCATGCGTATAGTCAATAATAGATTGTGGCGGCTGCCAGGTGATATATTCCGGGTTGTAAATG
>LDZU01010433.1_pt1 | contig 57883 bp, 47 predicted proteins | sample 615531 | NCBI WGS metagenome assembly LDZU01 (sample SAMN03408293, study PRJNA278302) | terrestrial metagenome | isolation source: oil reservoir sample SB2 | place: USA: Alaska, North Slope, Schrader Bluff formation | collected 2011-09 | reverse complement strand
TGTTCATGAATAAGTTTAATCCAATTTTCATGATCCAGGTACCATTCTACTGTTGAGCGCAAGCCCTGCTGGAGATCGTGCTGGGGTTGCCAGCCCAATTCAGAGCGTATTTTATCAATGTTCATGGCATAGCGGCGATCATGGCCGGGGCGATCCTGCACATACGTTATCAACTGCTCATGGGGCGTAAAGGGAGAATCAGCCAGCTTTTCATCAAGAATATTACAAATGGTGCGAATGATCTCGAGATTGGTGGGCTGGTTTTCTCCACCAATATTATAACTTTCGCCGATCCTGCCTTTTTCCAAAACGGTCCAGATCGCCCGGCAGTGATCTTCCACATATAACCAATCGCGCACCTGTTTTCCGTCTCCATAGACCGGCAGCGATTTTCCCTCTACTGCATTCAGGATCATCAAGGGAATGAGTTTCTCGGGGAACTGATAGGGACCGTAATTATTGGAACAATTGGTAATGGTAGCGGGCAGACCATACGTATGAGCGTAGGAATTCACCAAATGATCGCTGCTGGCTTTGGAAGCAGCGTAGGGTGAATTGGGCGAATAGGGAGTGTGTTCCGTGAAAGCTGGTTCACCAGGTTCCAGAGAACCAAACACCTCATCGGTTGAAATATGGTGGAAACGGACATCATCTTTACCAGCTTTCCACTCCTCCAACCATACTTTGCGCGCTGCCTCCAAGAGAGAAAACGTGCCCATAATGTTGGTTTTGATAAAAATGCCCGGTCCGAGGATCGAGCGATCAACATGCGATTCGGCTGCAAAGTTGACCATGGTATCAACCTGCTCTTCCCGCAGGATTTTTTCTAGCCTTTCCTGATCACAGATATCCCCATGTATAAAGGAATAATTTTCTTGCGAGGGTAGCTCTTTAAGATTTTCAAGACTTCCGGCATAGGTGAGCAAATCGAGATTGATGATCCTTGCATCTGGTTTATTTTGAAGTATAAAGCGAATGAAATTGGAACCGATGAAACCTGCTCCCCCCGTGACCAGAATCGTCTTCAACATTTTAATCAAATACCTCCGCTTCTTTAAAAGAAGCGCCATTTTGATCTTTTTTTGAGAGGAGCAAAGGGGCTTCGGGTGATAAAGGCCATGCTATACCCAGATCCGGGTCATTCCAAAGAATGCAGCGTTCCGCTTCGGCATCGTAATAATCCGTTGTTTTATAAAGTACTTCAGCCTGGTCGGATAAAACATAGAAACCATGTGCGAAGCAAGGCGGTATCCATAGTTGCTTTTTGTTTTCAGCGCTTAATTCAATCCCAAACCATTTTCCAAAAGTATCAGAGCTTTTTCGCAAATCAACTGCAACATCGTAGATCTCACCACGAATAACACGCACCAACTTTCCCTGGATATGGGCAACCTGGTAATGTAAGCCCCGTAAGGTACCTTTCGCTGAGAGAGATTGATTATCCTGGACAAAATCGTAAGATATTCCAATCTCTGAATATTGCTGTTTATGAAAGGTTTCCATAAAATATCCACGGTCATCTTGATACACAAAAGGTTCTACAACAATAACATTGGGTATTTCTGTGGATGTAATTTTCAAAGCTAACTCCCCAGCATAGCGTGATCGTATTTTTCGCTGATTTCCTCAGCATTTCCAGAATAAATTATACTACCGTGATCCAACCATATAGCCCGTTGACAAAGAGAAGCGATGGTACTCGGTGAATGCGAGACAATAATAATGGTTGATCCCCTTTCTTTGAATTCGAGAATGCGCGCATTACACTTCTGTTGAAAAGCAGCATCCCCAACCGCCAAGACCTCATCCAGGACTAAAATATCGGGGATCCACGCCGTCGCTACGGCAAAACCCAAGCGCGCTTGCATCCCGGAGGAATATGTACGTAACGGAGACTCGATAAAATCGCCGATCTCAGAAAAATCAACAATCTCTTGAAATTTATGCATTATTTCTTTTTTTGAATGACCCAAAATGGTGCCATTTAAAAAAACATTCTCTCTTCCCGTTAGTTCAGGATGAAATCCCGCACCCAGCTGCAATAATGGGTGCACAACACCCGCGATCCACACTTTCCCCTGGGTTGGGACCAAAACTCTGGAAATGACCTTCATGAGAGTTGATTTCCCCGCACCATTCCTACCCAATATTCCGAATACTTGCCCTGTGGGTATCTCTAAATTTACATTTTTAAGAGCCTGAAATTTCTTATGATGTATCTTGCCCTGGATGAGGCGGATAGTATATTCTTTTATTGTATTAATACGATCACTGGGAATATCATATTCGACGGAGACATTCTCTAGTCTAACTGCCAATCCATTATCAAGGTTTAATTTATATTTATCAAATTCGATAGCCATACATATCCGCTCGTTTGGTAAAGATCATCCAACCTAAAAAAAGAGTAAAAATTGCAATACATGCGGCGATCAGCCATTGTTGGCCTGTAGGAAAAATTCCATCGTAAATCACCATACGCATCAATCGAAGAATATGATACAGGGGATTGGCTTTTAGTAACCATCCATTAAAAACATTTTGTAATATTGTTTCTGGAACGATGATAGGGGTAAGATACATCCAAGCAGTTAAAACGATGGGATACATCTCACTCAGGTCAGGAAAGATAACAACAAATGACGAGAGTAATAAACCAAATCCAAGTGTAAAGCAAGCCAAGATCAAAATAGATAGTGGTAACATCGTTATGGAGGCGTTAAAAGGTACTTTTGAAAAGAGCATGATAAGAAAAAGCGGAACTAAAGAAAAAAACAAATTGATGATCCCTGATCCTATTGACGAGACCACAAAAGAAGTTCTGGGGAGGTAGATACGTTGAAAGAGACTGCTGCCCCAGAGCATGGAATTCATGCACCCGCTGGTCGTTTGACTAAAAAAATTCCAACCAACAAGACCGGAGAGGATATAAACAGGATATGATTCTGTTTGATCAAAGACGCGAGAAAAAACAACAGACATAATAATCATTGTACCTAGGGGATTTAGCATTGTCCAAGCAATTCCTAGAACCGATCTTTTATAGCGGGTAATGATGTTACTTTTCGTTAACTGGAAAAGCAAATCTTTATATTGAAACAAAGCAAGAAATTCTTCAACTGCAGGATGCTTTCTCTTTGTGCTGTCATATATTTGCTTTTTCAATTGTTCTGCCAATACGAGCCCCTTTCCATTTTGAAGATTATATTATACAAGCAACCTGGGGATTTTTGAGATTTAAAAAGTCGTTTGATGAACAATTACAATTTGAACAATTCATATTCAAAATTCGATTTAGAATATAAACACATGAAAATCATCCTTTTCGCTAATTCTGATTGGTTTCTGTACAATTATAATCTTTCACTTGCGAAATTTCTGCGAGGGATGGGACACGAAGTTGTGCTTCTTTCGCCTAGTGGTTCTTACATAAAATTTCTGGAACAAGAGGAATTTCAATGGCACGAGTTCAATCTATCCCGAAAAGGCATGAATCCCTTTTCAGAGATCAAAACAATCCGACGGTTGCAAACCATAATTCAAGATATCCATCCGGATATAGTGCATAATTTCACCTTGAAAAGTGTACTGTATGGATCGCTGGCAGTAAAAAAGAAGAAGCAGATCAAAACGATCAACACGATCACAGGCTTGGGGTATCTTTTTATCAATCATGGAATTGTAGCAAAGGTCGTTCGGTCTTTCTTGATCCCTGTTCTGCGTTACGCTTTACAGGATACGACAGTTATCTTTCTCAATGAAACGGATAGAAGTTACTACTTGCAGCATCATATCGTTCAACCTGAGCACGCATTTATCATTAACGGCGCCGGAGTAGATATAGAAAAATTTCAACCGGTCAGAGCGGAGGATCGTAAAGAAAAAACACGAAATGTAATCTTCCCGGCACGGCTGTTGAAGGATAAAGGAATTTATGAGTTCGTTGAAGCCGCTCGTATTACAAAGCAGCAACATCCAGAAGTGGTTTTTGTGCTGGTTGGCTCTATTGACGAAGGGAATCCATCATCAGTAACGAGCGAGGAAATAAAAGCATGGCAAAAAGAGGGCATCATTGAATGGTGGGGATGGCAGAAAGATATGGTCAAGATTTATCATCGAGCTTTCTTGGTTTGTTTGCCTTCCTATCGGGAGGGGTTAGCAACAAGCTTACTGGAAGCAGCCGCCTGCGGGGTGCCGATCATCGCGACGGATGTTCCAGGCTGTAGAGAAGTTGTACGACACAACGAAACCGGTTTTCTCGTCCCAGCGCGTGATGCAAAAGCTTTGGCAGGTAGTATAATTTATTTGCTTGATCACCAAGATTTATTGGTTGGAATGGGGTTGAAAGGAAGAGAGCTCATCATTAACAAGTATCCACAGGAAAGGATCAACGCAGAAACATACAAATTATATTTTTTAAAGTAAAGGGGAACAGTGAAAATTGGATTATATAGCCATTGTTATTAATATCCTGATTGGATTATTGTTAGGGGCTGGATTATCACCGATTGCAATAATTTTAGCGAAAAAGCTAAAATTAATCGACGATCCAAGCTCCTCACAACGCAAGATCCATCGAAAACCCACGCCACGTGCTGGAGGGATTGTAGTATTCATCGGTCTGGTCCTGGGTACTGTTCTCAATATATCCAATGTAGATGACAAAATCATCAAGATCGTATTTGCCGGAGCCATTATTTTTTTGACCGGTTTGATCGATGACCACAAAAGCATCACCGTTTTTCAAAAATTCTCAGGCCAATTTCTCGCTACGACAGCGTTAATTCTCCTGGGGATCCGTGTTCAAATGTTTGAAGGGTTGGTTTTACCTATTCCCATGTCTGAAAACGTGGCATTCATTCTGGACCTGATCGTAACTTACCTGTGGGTGATTGGGCTTTCCAATGCATTCAATTTTATTGACAGCATGGATGGTTTGTTAACCCAATTATCGCAGATTGCGATTTTCTTTTTAACAGTCAGCGCGCTGCTGTTTGATCAATATGAAATTGCAATTTTCATGGTACTTCTGGTAGGCTTGCTAACGTCCATATCGGTTTTTAACAGTCATCCGGCGATCTATTTTCTAGGGGATTCAGGCGCACTCTTTTTAGGCTTTGTGCTTGCAGCGGTATCCATTCTTTTGGAACCCATTGACTTACCACAAGCGTCGAGCTGGTTTTTTCCAATAACCCTTTTCACCCTCCCCTTATTTGACATGTTCCTGGTTGTAACATCCCGTATTCGGCATAAGGTAAAATTTTATAAAGCCAGCACTGATCATACGTATCATCGCTTATGTAGAATTGGATTATCCAACAACCGTGCCATTGAAATTATGAAACTCGAATCATTTATCTGGGGTTTTGTGGGAATATATGCAATCTACCAAACACCTTTGATTGCTAATTTGCTCTTTGTATTATTTTTGATCAATTTTATTGGGTCTTCCTTTTTTTTAGATTCAAAGAAATTTGAAAGATCTTCTGAAGATAAAAGTCTTTACTATGAGCCTTAAGAAGCTTTCGATTCGAATTGCGTCCATTCTTTTAACCATTGTCTGCGCGATCTTCCTGATAAAGATCCCCAGCGGGAGTGAGAATCCTTTTTTGTTTGGATTTTCCCTGCAAAGAACACTGCTCTTATTTGGTTTCTTCATTCTCTTAGTGGCACAGAGCCTGGTTTTCTTTTTTCTCAAGGAAGAAAATACCCCTGTTTGGTTAAAAAGGTGGATGAAAATCATTCAGGAAAACAAAGCATGTTTGTTTGGCGTTGCGGCTGTTTTGTTGGTAAGCTGGTATTTTACTTTTCTACCTATTGACCGCTTTTCAGGGAATCAAGCAATTTTTACACGGATTAAGCCGGCGATCATTTGGATTTTTGCACAAACAGCGTTATGGTTTTGCACCTGGCTTTTTCGTCAAGAGGGAAGCGGTTTACAAAAATTCAAGTTCGACAAGAACGAGATCATCCAGGGAAGATTCTTCATCCTCCTCGCTATTGGTGTTTGGTTGTTGGTTGCACGGACAAAATTTGGTTTAACATCGGATACCTTCTGGGATAATCTCGGCGTTCCAATCACCATTACACAAGTAGCGTTGGCTTTTATTTTCACCCTGATCATTTTTACAATCTTTAGAAAATACTCAGCAAAACTCAAACATATTGAGATCTATCTATTCTTTCTATTGTGGATAATCGCTGCGGTAGTGTGGATTTCAGAACCCCAGCATACTTCAACCTTTAATCCGGGCCCATTTCTCCCCAACAATGAGTTTTATCCAAATTCGGACGCTCAGGTTTACGATACGTGTGCATTATCACCAATGCTCGGTCTGAAATACTGCTATTTCAACGATAATGCTGTGAGCAAACCTTTCTATACCGCATTCCTTTTTTTTCTGCACCTTTTCAGCGGCAACAACTACACACTGCTCATCAATCTACAGGTGGTTTTTATCGCTTTGCTCCCGCCCATTCTATTTTTAATCGGTAAACAACTCCATTCCAACCTGCTCGGTATTTTAGCCGCTATTTTTTCGATCATTAAAATTTACAATTCCATCGCGGACTCTCTGGTAATTTGGACGGTCTCCAATCCAAAATTCATGATGAGCGAATCATTTTTAGCGGTGTTCCTGGCAATTCTTTGTTTATTCATGATCATCTGGTATCAAAATCCAGGCCAGAAACGGATTTACTTATATCTTTCAGGAGTGACGCTTGGGTTATGCACTTTGATCCGTGACAATGTATGGATTTTAGTCCCCGTATCTGTGCTGGTGATCTTTTTCCGGTCCAATGGGAATGGTTGGAAAAAACTGTGGCGATCGGTTCTGTTTACATTGATCATGATATTAGCTATAACACCGTGGACATATCGAAATGTCTCCCTTGATTTAACACCCATTACGTCCCTTGATAGCTTAAAGTATGTTGTCTTGGGAAATCGATATGGAATAGAGGATGTAGAATTTAGTGGAGTTATAAACAATGAAAACACAACATCTGATCCAATTATCCAGGAAGAAATAATTAGCGAAGACATAACCGAAAACTCAGATGCAGATGAAACTGAACCTGATCCAGATAAGCCTGTTCTGAAGGAAAATGATAACAAAGGAACATCACAAGATCTACAGGTGCAGAATTCAACCATTTTAGGCAACTCAAATATTCAACAGATTATAAATATCCTCTCTTCTACCGGGAATCATTTTTTCCATAATATTCTGTCGGTATTTTTTACGCTACCAATCAGTTATCAAACCGGCAGCGTAGAGGATACCATTACAAAAACATGGGAAATAAATCCCTGGACGCGTACCTGGGATGGAACTTTAAACCTAGATGCGCAGATCTTTATGGCACTCAACATTGTAATTCTTTGTATGGGGATCATTAGCCTGTATCGAAAAAGCAAAACCGCGTATTTTATTCCACTGCTCATCATGATTTCTTATTTATTGGGTATTGGATTTGCTAAGACATCGGGGGGGCGTTATATTGCGCCAGTGGATTGGATCTTATTAATCTTTTATGCGGCTGGTCTCCTTTTTATCATGGAAGCTTTGAGAATTCAAGGAAAAATTAAAAATGCAATCGGTTACGAGAATGATTCTGTAGATGAAACAAAGGGGTATTCTAATAAAATGGCAACGGCATTATTAGCTGTTTTTTTGGGGATAGGGATCTTAATACCCATATCGGAGAATATTTTCCCTGAAAAATATTTCCCGCAAACTTATGGTGAATTTTTGAACGAATTAGAACAAAAAGGGTACAAAATAGGCCAGGATTATTTTTCCAGCGCAGAGGCAGAGAAATTTCTTGAAGAAGAGAATGCCGTTTTCGTGGCTGGGCAAGGTTTATATCCCAAGGTTCTTAAACCGGCTGATGAAAATGCAAGCGAATTTTTTAATGACTACTTACACGAACCCTACACACTTTTATTCACTCTTTTGAACGAGAAAGAGAAAATATTCATATATCTTCCAATCTCTACTGATCAAATTAACTTTTCTCATGGCGCAACCGTTTATATTTTGGGGTGCGAAGAAGGTTCTGACAGCATCAGAGGTTTAACCATTGTGATTCTTGATCAAAATGTAGAAATTATCAATTCAGAAAATCTGGATAGTCTTCGCTGTAAAAAATAGATTATTAATCATCAGTAAATATGATTTAGTATTCATTATCTTTCTTAATATAGATTCTAAAAAACGAAAGTGGGTTCTGGCATTCCAAGGGTGGAGTGGAAAGTAGTTCATCGAACTGTCCAGGGTCGATTTTTTCTTGTAAATTGGCTGGAAAATCCTCATTGTTGACCAAGATAATATCAGCTTCTGCGAGCCAACGGTCAGAAGAGATTTCGTTCCAATAGCCCTGTTTTTCCAGTGCATCCGCATCACCACCAATGCGTTGAGAATATACTGTCTCAAGCTGAGACGGGAAATAATTGAAATCAGTGAGATAGAGCAACGGATAGGCACCTGAAGTACTACCCCAATAGATGCTTGCCCCGGAAGGGATTTCCTGAGCGAGATGTGAGGCAACCAGCTCCAGATTCGGAATAGTATTACAAGTCAACTGTCCGCGATAATAACTGCCAGAAAGCAGGGCAGTGGGGGTAAGAAGAAAGCCAACCAGCAACACCACAACACAAAACAGGAAAATGGAGCTAATTTTTCTCTTCAACACGAAGCGGTTAATGATTGTTCCTACAATGAAAAGCAGTACGCCAATAATGAGGAAAAATAGGGGAGGGAGAATCAGCTTTTGTAGATCCAGAGGGATGGCAAATTTATTGCGCAATAGCGCGCTGATCTCAGTCGTTCCGGAAAGAAATTGAAATCCCTTTATGCGGGGAACCTGGAACTTCAAGAATGAGATACCCAGATCGGTGCAGGTGCTGAAGCCGACTCCGGCGATGACAAGCAAATTCAAAAAGAATGCCCAGCGATTTCTGATCCGGTTCCGAATATCCCATTGTGAAATTGACAGGATGAAAATGAGGATGCCCAAGCCGTAGAAAAAAGCATAGTAGGGGGTGAGGCAGTAGACGCAGCGCTCTTTGGCGAGTGTTTCCCAGGCATGCAATAAAAAAAGGATGCCGAATAATGTGGAAAGGCAAATGATACGTTTCTGGGGTTTGTCAATATTTTTCCTATCCAACCGCCAGAAAAGCAGGGCATCCAGAAAGCCGACGATGCTGATGAAATTCAAGCGGACAGTTTCCCACAAGGAATGCAGGCGGGTGATCAGTTTGACATCGGGAGCCCAGACTTCGATTCCACTGACCGGCTCATAAAATGGGATGAGATCCTTGATCGCTTGCGGAAGAGGATTGATCCAAACCTGCAGAATGCCAGGCAAAAAGGGGAGGTGGCCGATGATCAGAAAGATAATAAAAGATAGTAAGGAGACAAATCCTGCACGCTTGCCATTGGCCCAAAAATTATAAGCAATAATGAAGAATGCCATAGGAAAGAGGTTCACCCTGGTCAAGATCAACACGGCAGTGAAAAAGGCATTCAAAATAATATGCCAGGTTTTAGGAGTATCGATGGTGATGATCCACAGGCATACTGCAAAGAAAAAAGCAGCAATGGCTTGCGAATCAGCCAGACCGTAAATACCCATCAAGGAAGGATTGATGACGAAGGCGAGGATGATGAATAAACCGCCCCATTTTCCGGTCAATTTGGTGGTGATCTTCCAATAAACAGCAATGGCAGAAAAAGCTGCTACAATCGAGAACAGACGACCTGTTCTCAGTCCTACCCCGCCAATCTGCTGTGCAAGACCGAAAAGATAGAACGAGATGGGCATTTTATTCATGTAGAAGCCATATTCCTGATAGGGATAATACACGCCCCTGACAAACTGATCACCCTTGAACAGGTACAGGAATTCATCGAACATCAAGGGCAGTTTCTCAATATAAAAAAGCTCATACATAAACGCGCCAAGGAAAATCAGCCCTGTTAGAATAGCGCAAACAAGAGTTTCCTGTGTTTCTCTTTTGAAAAAATGGATTTTTATTTTCGATGATGAAGAGTACATCTCAATTATCCATCACTCCAGCATAATTATATGACTTCAGTTTCGCTAAGAAGAATCGCATCGAGGGTGGTAAAAGTTAATACATTCATGATTATATATGGAAATGTATGTAGAAAGTTATTATTTGTGCGATTGCAGAGCACAGGTTATTAATGCATAATTGAAGAGATATGGTTAGAGTAAGACTCTTCGTTAGCAACGCTCTCTCAAAATGACGAATCGCCCCATACACTCCTGCAGAAATAGGGGAGGTTTTATAAATTGTTTTTCAAGAAATGAGCAATGACCGTCTTAGAATATGCCAGAGGGCATGGAGAGACTCTTCGGTTGCGAGGCTCCCTAGAATGCCGTGAAAGCCTGGCTAGTATAAATTCCCGCACTCCCATGGAAATACAAAGGCGCGTTTCCATACGCACCGAATGGTTCGCTACGCACCACCCTGGGTATAGAAAGCCGGATCGGTTGGTGTGGCACCGCTGGGATCCCAAACATAGACCCAATCGCCCACCTGTGCCCAGTTGTAAAGCCAGTGAGCATCACCTACCGATAAATTGACGCACCCGTGGGATTGAGTATATCCAAACAATGCCCGCCAGTAAGCGCCGTGCAGCGCGCGATTTTCATCAAAATACATGGTCCAGGGCACATTCTCCAGATAGTAATAATCCGACTTGTCTGCCGCAAAAGAACCGGTCATAGTCTCCAGCTCTTTTTTTTCATAAATCTGAAACAGTCCGGGCTTTGTAAAATAGGGATCTGCGCCGGTTGCGATGAGGGTCGCAAAGACAATCTGGTTATTTTCATAAACTGCCAGTGTTTGCTGGTAGAGGTTCACTTCGATCCAGCGCCCATTTGTAACGCCCTCAGGGGGAGATTGCATTATATTCACGACCCCGATATAGCGCTGTTCCACCCATTTCCCCAGACCGATCATATACCAGGTTGTGTTATCGGCTTCTACCGCATCATAAACCTGCACAACCTGCTCTCGTACAAGGTTTTCATTAAGAGTCTCAGCCTGGTAACCGGGCCCCTTGCGAGGATTGGCCTGATCCAGTATCCAACCGAATGAATGAGAGGGGGTCTTGGTGAACTGCAGCCCTTGAAAAGTGGAATAATTAGTAGGTGAAGCCCTTACCCATTCACCCGTTTCAACCTGCACGAAGTGTTTTCCCTTAACATCCGATTGATAGGTATAAGTAATGTACAGTAATTTACCCGCCGGCAAAAAGCGAAAAGCATTAATGCCTGCAACAGCGGAATCAAGATTGGGGTAAAAAGCTGCCCGAACGCCTTCCTGAAGGTTTAATTTGGCATATTTCTGGTCAATGGCTACCAGACTGGAATCAGGTTTCACAGCCGGAAGTGGTTTGAGGGGGATCGATAGACCTTTCTTTGCCAATTCAGTCAGAATCTGGGAAGATCCCAAAGGAAGGCAATCATCCGGTTCTTCCAAATAGACACCGGGTAAGCACAATGCCATTTCTTCATCATTTGTGTCAACAGCCGCCGCTTCCGTAGGTGTTTGAGCAGGTATTTCAACGGTTGTTTCAGGGGCAGTCGTTGGGGTTATTTCTCCCTGCGCCAAAATCATGCCGGTATTTCCCAATAAAACCATCATAAGAGTAGTAATTGTGAATACTTTCAATCTCTTCATAGTCTCTTTCAATTCTAAATATTTTCCCATTTTACTTCATTCTGTGACGTCATCCGGAATTCTTTCCTATCAATCAGGAATTCAAATACGATACTTCAACAGCTAACTATGCTATAATGCCAATGAGGTTTCCCAATAGATTGGATTGTCGATGCGATTCCTTATTACTGGTGCAGCAGGATTTCTCGGTGCTCCCCTGGCAAATAACTTGGTGAGTGATGGCCATAGTGTGGTCGGCTTGGATGATCTATCAACCGGGGATCCCGATCGCCTCTCTTCAGATGTGCATCTTGTGCGGGGTGATATCAATGATAGACCCAAACTCTGGACTCTGCTTCAGGGAGTAGATTGTGTGTATCATCTGGCTGCCCGCGTGATTGTGCCTGAATCGGTTTTATATCCAAGAGAATATAATCTTGTCAATGTTGGTGGAACCGTGACTCTAATGGAAGCCATGCGCGATGTGGGTGTGAAACGCGTGGTTTTTATTTCTTCCGGTTCTATTTATGGAAACCAGAGAAACCAGCCCATGAAAGAAACGCTGCGCCCTCAACCACGCTCTCCCTATGCGGTTTCAAAACTGGCTGCGGAATACTATATTCGTACAATCGGTGAACTGTGGAAAATCGAGACGGTCATCCTGCGTGTATTTAATGCGTATGGGCCAGAACAACGGCTGCCACCTGCCCACGCCCCTGTCATTCCTTACTGTATCAAACAGGCATTCGATAATGGAACAATCGTGATCCATGGGGAAGGAAAACAAACCCGCGATTATGTGTTTGTGGATGATGTGGTCAATGCAGCGGTTCGTGCCGCAGCAGTATCTGATATCAATCGTTTAATCATCAATGTAGGCAGTGGAAAAGAAACCTCCGTCAATGAAATTGCAAAAATTGTCACAGAGATCAGCGGTACAAAACCAGAAATTGTTCACAACCCGCACCATGATTCCGGACCGGCCAGGATGTGTGCCGATATATCGCTGGCGCAGAGAAAATTGGGCTATAAACCAAGCGTCAGTTTGAAAGAGGGGTTGCTGAAAACAATGCAAGCGGATAAACGCTTCCACAATAATAAAAAGTAACCATCAGTACAATTATGTCCGCAGAACCCAACAGGTATTGAAAGAAACAACGATTTATGGTCTGGGTGGTACCGGCAGCAAGTTTATTTCATTTCTTCTCTTTCCCCTATATTCAAGACTATTCAATGTGGATGACGATGGTGCCAGCGAGGTCATCAATACCTTTCTTGTTCTTGCAAGCATCCTTCTCACATCCAGGACTGATCTGGCGCAACGTTATTTTTTTATAAATACAACGAAGAGTCAGAACGGAAAAAACCATTTCGACTTTGAGTTTTTACATTTTTCTGATCAATATTTTGACCGCTTTATTCATCGGGATCTTCAGTAAACAAATCAACACTCGTCTTCTGGGAACCGATAACTTCTCTAACCTCTTACAGATTGCCAGCAGGGAGATGTTTCAATATTGGCGCTTGTTGATCCCGGTCAATATCAGCGCCTGATTTCTGGCTTCTGCAGATCGGCTAATCCTATTCAGCATGTCGACTCTGGAAGCAGCTGGAATATATTTCATCCGGTTTAGGAATTGCAACGGTAGTTGGCTTTTTTATACAGTCTTTCCGAACAGCAAATCTACCCTTTATTTTTGAAGTATCCAAAGAAGTAGATCCGCGACTGTGTGCCAAAAAATTTTACCCTTTTCTTCCTATAGTAGGGTGGATTCCTAATCCACCATCACTCTAAATGCCAACTTTTGTTCTGTCCCGTGGACTCCTCTAACCAACCATCACTTTAAATACTTATCGGTGTGTTTCCAATGCACCCTTGTATCTTTATTTCTCCTCATTGTGGATAGAGATTTTAATATCGCTGGCCGCCTTGTGCATCTTTATTTTATTAACGCCCGTTTTTTCTCTGCTGACCACAACCGAAATAAAAGTACGGCAAAAACAGATACAATTATTCATACATAATCTTTTGCCAGGGAAAAAGTACAAGGATGAAAAAGTTAATCCAGATTCTTGAAAAATCGGATTTGCTCCAAAAAGTTCTCATCGCAATATTCTGTTTTCTCTCTCTCCTGTCATTTCTTGAAGGGAACAAGAATGGACTTTACCATTCAACCCCGGGATGGCAGATCGTTGGAACCATGAATGGCATTGCGACTGGTGTAGTATTCATTTTCCTTTTTCTTATTCTATTTAAAAAAGATCAAAAAGTAAAAAGCATCCTGAAAAAACTTACAGTTCCTTTCGGATGTTCCAAGGTGCTAACCTGTATCATTTGTGCACTCCTGACTGCCGGAATCATTTTTGGCATCTTTATCCAATTCGATCAATCATTCAGTGGGTTCTACTTACGAGCATTTACCATTTTCCTCTCTGCTTGTCTTATCGCTGGCATGCTCAAAGGAGCATTCAAGCAGAAATCTTTTATCGTTTTATTTTTATTCAGCCTGTTAACCCTGGGATGTGCCTATCAAGCAGGCAACTACCTTGGTGATATATCCAGTAACCCTTTTTCATTGGGATGGTCTGAAGGCAGTCGTTTCTATTATTCATCGCTGCTTTTCTCGGAAAAGCTCTATGGCCAGAAATTACCACTCTCATTTTTACATCCCAGCCGTTATGTGATCTTATCTCTGCCTTTTCTTCTATCGAACGCCGGCATTTTTATTCACCGCGCATGGCAGGTCTTTCTATGGATCGCTACAACCGGATTGTGCATGCTTGGGATTGTGAAAAGATTAAGACAAAAGGATTTTTGGTGGAATGCCATACTGGTGCTATCCGGTTTTCTTTTCTTACAACAGGGTCCAGTATATTATCATCTTTTGATCTCAGCAATTCTCATCCTGTTTGGTTTTCATCGGGAAAAATTCTGGCAATCCACCTTGGTTGTGGTCCTGGCATCGTGTTGGGCAGGCATCAGCCGTATCAATTGGTACCCCCTGCCGGGTGTGCTGGCAGCCATGCTTTATTTTTTTGAAACATCAAAAACTGAAAAAACAACCTTTTTTGAATATATCAAGCAACCCTTTTTCTTCATCGTGATCGGTTTGTTGTTCAGCTTTCTGGCCAATGTAGCTTATATCCCTCTTTCAGGGAACAGTGGTGTTGAGAATTTCACAACCAGCTTTACATCCGACCTACTGTGGAACCGCCTGCTGCCCGGACCGACATTTCCGAAGGGTATTTTAACAGGGACACTCTGGCTGAATGCACCCTTGATCCTTCTCCTGATCATACGCCTGCCTGGCATAAAGAATGAATTTGGTTGGATCCAAAGAACTTTTTTAATTGCAGCGTTGGCTGTGTTCTTTATTGGAGGATTGTTCGTCAGTGTCAAGATCGGAGGTGGCAGTAATCTTCATAATATGGATGCATTCATGCTATTGCTGTTGATTTCGGTTTACTATCTTGTATTCTCTGAGTTTTATCCCAGCGAGAAAATAAATCTTTCCAATTCCCTTACAGGGTTGATCGTGATTTGTCTGTTTCTACAGCCATTTTTCTGGGCTCTGACCGCCTGGACGCCCCGAACCTATTTTTCTGCCGAATCACTGCAGCATGATCTCTCGGAAATTAATGGGTATATTGAATCAATCAACAGCAATCATCCACAAAGCGATATTCTGTTCATCAATCAACGCCAGCTCTTGACTTTCGGATATGTAACGGAGACAGCGCTGGTGCCAGAATACGAATTGCTGGAATTAATGGAAATGGCGATTTCCAATCAAGATGCATATTTGGAGAAATTTTATGAGGACCTTGCCGTTCATAAATATGAGCTGATTGTGATAAACAAGCAGTATCTTATTTTTAAAGGGGAAGAGGATGCTTTTCCGGAAGAGAATAATGCCTGGGTGAAGAATATTTCAATCCCGTTGATGAAATACTACACACCGGTGGCCTGGTTACGGTATACTGACACGGAAATATATGTTCCCAGACCTGAAAATGAACTCCAAAGGTTAATTACACAATGAAAACTGATACAAGTACTGATCCTTTGAAAACCGAAGAACAACCGAAAAAGCAATCTTCCTATTGGCGATGGATTTTAACAATTGCTGCAATTGGATTGTTCATCTATCAATTTTCTCGCCAGGATTTCCAAGAAACTTTTTCCATTATTAAAAACATGCCCCCGCTTACCATTCTTGGAGCGATCAGTCTGGTGCTCTGTTCACGTATTGCAATCACTGCCCGCTGGAATGCCCTGCTAAAAATAAACGATCCCAAACCGAAATTTAAAGATACCCTGAAAATCACATTCGCGGGCCTCTTTTCATCCAATGTTTTGCCTACCAGTGTTGGCGGGGATATCGTCCGCCTTGTCATGGGAATTCAAGCCAGCCTTGATCCGGCTTATATTGCTTCGTCATTGATCATGGATCGAATCATCGGTTTTAGCGGGATGTTCTTCTTTATGCCATTTGGATTAAAACTTCTCTTGAGTTCTCCGGAAAATCCATTTACTTCAATGGTTCCCATGTCATTTGTTTTTGTGATTGTTTTTTCGAATATTTTTAAAAAGATGTGGAGTTGGATCAATACATTCATCCGAAAAGTGCTGGACAGTATCAAACTGTGGTTGAAACATCCGGTTTATCTGCTTGAGTCGCTGGGTTTTACTTTCCTGCACATGGCGTTCTTTTTCAGTACAATCTGGTTATTCTTGCGCAGCATGCAAATTGACATTTCAATTTTTAAAATCGGTGCGATTTACAGCCTTAGTTATGTTATTTCGCTTTTTCCCATATCGATTGGAAGTTTGGGAGTTCAAGAACTTGCCATTTCTTACCTTTTCTCAACCCTCGGAAATATGTCAAGCGAGACAGCCTATGCTCTGGCTCTCTTGATTCGCCTTTCATATATTCTATGCAGTCTTCCAGGAGTATTTTTCCTTCCCGATATTGGCAAGAAAAAGAAGCAGTTTTCTGACAAGGAGAATTAATCTCAAATGTACTGGTTTCGTGATAGCAGCTATCTTGGCATCTTTCTCTGGAGTGCCTGCGCCCTGATGTGGAGCATTGGGGGAACCTGGTTAACCACAGCATTATTCAATCTTCAGAAGCATGAATCCCCAATTCTTGGTTTTGGAGTAGGGTTGGTTATTTATTTATGGCTGGCGAATATACTTGGACATTTTCTGTCTCCAGATCTGGCATTCCTGCTGCCTGCCCCAGTAATACTCCTTCTGGGTTTTATAACAAAGCGCCGTAATCCAAAAAAGGGAAATGGGATTTCACTGCGCATCACACTGGTTCAGGCGTTTATTTTCCTCATACTGACCGGTTTTTTTACCCTCATCGGTCGCGGGCTGGCAATTTTTGACGAACGGAAAAATTTATCCCTCATCTCCCTGATGGCCAATGGGGATATCCCTCCGCATAATCCGCTTAATCCCCTGACCTTCTATCAATATCACTATGGTTCGCAGCTCCTGGGAGCCAGCCTTGTAAAACTGGGAAGGTTTTTTCCCTGGAGCGCCTTTGATATCAGTAAAGGCATTTACTGGGCACTCACGATTTTATTAATCTATATCCTGGTCCGGCGTTTTACCCAAAAAGGCTGGGTGGCACTTTTACTGACCAGCATCTACCCTTTTCTTACGGGGACCCGTTACCTATTGATGCTTCTTCCTGAAAATTTTCTGGCAAAGCTAGACAGCAAGGTCACGCTTCTCGGATCAAGCCAGGATATGGGTCTGCCATTCTCCAAAGCCATTTTTGTGAATTGGGTGATCGGTGGAGGTCCGCCGACGGCATATCCTTACGGTTTCATCAACGGTATTCTCAAACCGCTCATCATGTCTCACTCTGGTACAGAGACACTGGCTTTGGCAATCGTACTCATAATCTGGCTGCTGATCTCCACAAAGTCTACATCGAACGCAAAATGGATTCTCGGAATACTTTTCGCGCATCTGGCATTAACCTGGGAAACGACCTATGGACTGCTTGCATTGGCTGTTGCATGCATCTTCATAATCCACTTAATCAACCGCAAGAAAACGGATGACGCCGCTCTGCGAACCCTGGTAGTCGCTGGCATTATTTCCATTCCGATTGTATTGCTCCAAGGCGGAACCATCCATGAGATCCTGAAGAACAGCATCACCGGATCGTTCTCCACCACGCCCACCATCCATGCAGAAATAAGCGAGGGAGGAATGTTCACATTCAACTGGCCGCCGGTCATTTTCTCGGGGCATTTGGGAGGTTTATCGCTCTTTGATCCTGCCCAGTTGATAGTAGGACTTTGTGAATTAGGACCTGCGATCTTCTTCATCCCCTGGATATGGAAATGGATCCGCAAATCGGCAGAACCGCACAAGAAAAGTATTCTCACCATCCTTTTCCTCAGTGCCATGTTGGGATTACTTATCCCCACATTTCTCACGTATCAATCCTCTGCCAGGGATATCACCCGTTTTTCTGCGTATGGGCTCGCGATCTTGGATATTCTATTATTAATTTTTATCGTAGAAAATTGGAAAACTCAAAAAATTCTCCTGCGAATTCTCGAAGCGTTCACTGTTGGATTGATGGCTGTAGGAGGGATTGTGGTAGGTACCGTTCAGCTTTCTGCATTCAGCAAACCGGTTCTGGCGGAAGGCATTGACGGATGGGATGCGCGTATCGGCAGTGAAGTATGGGGCAAATTATCCAAGGATGGATGGATCTTCGATCCTTCCAGTCAAAATTGGCGTGCCGCCATTCTGAGCGGGAACGCAGCGCTCATCAATTCCAGCACCTTTACACAGGAAGATTGGGAAGATTTAAAAGAGAATCCGCAAATCCCTGAGTTCCTCAACAATGGATTTGCGTATATTTATATTGATGAGGAATGGTGGAACGTATTGGAGCAGGAAGACCGGGAAGAATTCAGCCAGCCTTGCATTGAAGAAGTAGCGCGCGTGGAAAACGATGAGAATGGCATCCTGCGCAGGCTTATTAAAATCAGCAATTGTCAATGATCCCAGCAGCTCGGATCGGGAGAAGTGAAATTACCTTGAAAGAAAAGAATCTTTGCCTGATTGGTGGGAATGATAAATTATCAAGAAGCTGTTGAACCGGGAAAAAATGATTTTGAAGGATCTTCCTGTCTGGTTCCTGCTTCAAAAAACGAAGTGAAAAAATGAAGAGTACGATTCTTGAACGCAATTTTTATCTGCAGCCGGTGATAGAGGTTGCCCGAACCTTAATTGGAAAACAACTCGTACGCCGGATTGGAGAAAATTTCATTTCCGGCATCATTCTTGAGACTGAAGCCTATGATGGCGAGCAGGATCAAGCCTGCCATGCGCGCAGCGGTAAAACAAAACGCAATGCAGTCATGTATGGGCCACCCGGGCATGCTTACATTTATTTCACTTACGGTATGCACTGGCTGCTGAATTGCGTGACAGGGCAGGAAGGGTATCCTGCCGCAGTGCTTATCCGCTCTCTGCACCCCACCGCCGGGCTGGAAATCATCGCGCAAAATAGAAATGGCATCTCTCCCAAACTGTGGTGTGACGGGCCTGCAAAGTTGACATGTGCCTTTGCCATTGATGGAACGCTGAATGGCTGCGACCTTTGCCAAAAATCAGGTGTTTTGCGGGTCGAAGAAGGGATTACAATTCCAGAAGAATTAATTCAAGCGACACCCAGAATCGGGATCGGTTATGCCGGTGAGCCATGGAGAAGCAAACCATGGCGTTTTGCCGCGAATATAACACCAGCAAGAATCGATGAATTAATCAAATAGACTCATGGTATAAGAATACTATGCAAGAACAAAAAGATGAAATAAAACAACCCATTTTTGATTTTGACCCAACCAGAGTGATCATTTATGGCGGCGGCGGATTGAGCAAAATGATCATCGAAGCGGTGCGCGTACTGGGAATATATCAAATCGAAGGCATCGTGGACGACAGCATGGAAAAAGGAACAGATGTGATCGGTTCTCCCGTGCTGGGCGGAGCGGAAATCCTTCCGCAGCTCTACGCCCGTGGCATCCGCATGGCTGTCAACTCCGTGGGTGGGATCGGTGATTTTCAGGTTCGCTTGAATGTCTTTCATACCCTGGCAAATGCCGGATTCGTCTGCCCTGCCATTGTCCATCCCACCGCCCATGTAGATCCTTCTGCACGGTTAGCGCCCGGGGTGCTGGTGCTGGCACAAAGCTATGTAAGTGGGAACGCCAGAGTCGGGATGGGTACGTTGATCAATAACTCAGTGGTCGTATCACACGATAATGTGATCGGTGTTTGTGTAAATCTCTCGCCTGGCGCAATGCTGGCCGGAGATGTGGTCATCGATGACTACGCCCAATTGGGAATGAATGTGAACGTCAATATTGGTGTGCATATTGGAAAGTACGCCCGTATTGCCAACGGCGCTACGATCAAAGGCAATGTTCCGCAAGGGGGGCGGGTATATGCCGGGACGGTCTGGCCTCCCAGCGATTTACCCAAACCAAGGACTGTTTAGGAGAATGAATCATGTTTCGTAGAAATGCCGCCAACGCTCGACCGGAAATCGCACCGATTGAACGAGTCACCTCTGTGCTGGGAGCAGGGATCATCTGGAAAGGCTCAATAAAAGGCAAAGGCGGGGTCCGTATTGAAGGAACTTTCGAAGGTGAGATCAATCTCAATGGGCTGCTGGTGGTCGGAGAAACCGGCCGCATCACCTGTGAAGATGTCCAGGCTAATACAGTGATCGTAGCCGGTGCTATTAAAGGCAATATCACTGCCGAGAAGTTGGAAATCCGCAGCACAGGCCATATATGGGGAGACGTAAAAATCGTAGCTTTCTCCACCGAAGAAGGTGCTTTTTTACGTGGCAATATTACAATGGAGGAACAGGTTTCCCTGGAGTTCGGGGATTTACCGGTTGATGCCGGTACTATTGATCATGAAACCGAAACAGATGAATAGAATACCATCGATCATCAGTAAATAGCTCACACAATGAGATTATCGCAATTATTCAACCAGACTCTGCGCAAGCCACCCGATCAGAACGATGTGGCTGGCCACCAGTTTCTCATCCAGGCAGGTTATCTGCGCCCTCTGGCCAGCGGGATATTCGGATATCTGCCGTTGGCTCAACGGACTCTTGCCAATATTTCGAAGATCATCCGCGAAGAAATGGATGCCATCGGCGGGCAGGAAGTCTCTCTACCAGTTGTGCATCCGGCGGAGATCTGGCAGGAAACCGGGCGCTGGTATTCCATAAACGAGGAAATGGGCAGGTTCAAGGACCGCAGCGGCCGCGATATGGTATTAGCCATGACACATGAAGAAGCTGTAGCGGCTGTGACGCGGGATGTCATCCAGTCTTACCGCCAACTTCCAGCATTGATCTACCAGTTGCAGACGAAATGGCGGGATGATCCCAGACCGCGGGCTGGTTTAATCCGCGCGCGCGAATTTACCATGCTGGACAGCTACAGCCTCGATCGTGATGAAAGTGGACTTGATAGCCAATACCAGGCACATTTTCAAGCCTATAGCCGCATCTTTGACCGGTGCAGCTTACCGGTTATGGCAATCAAATCGGATACGGGGATGATGGGAGGTACGTTCGCCCATGAATTCATGTATCTCAATCCCATCGGCGAAGATACCATTATTCTTTGCAGTTCCTGTGGCTATGCAGCCAACCGCCAGATCGCCAGAATTCAGAAAAGCTCCAGCCGCCCGAAAGAGTTGAAGAGCATTGAAAAAGTTGCCACTCCGGAAAAAAAGACCATCGCCGATTTGGTAAATTATCTAAATATTCCTGCAGATCGAACAGCCAAAGCAGTATTCATGATGGCTGAAATTGAGGGGGCATGGCAGCTGGTACTGGCTCTCCTGCGCGGAGACCTGGAATTGAACGAAACGAAACTCAGCCATGTCATCAACGCCGCTCAGCTGCGCCCCGCACTAGAAGATGAGATCAAAGCCAGCGGTGCTGTGCCGGGGTATGCTTCCCCGATCGGATTGAAAAATACACTGGTCGTGGTGGATGATGAAATTCCCAATCTGCGAAATCTCACAGCCGGGGCAAATGAAGCAGGCTATCATCTCATAAATGTGAACTACGGCAGAGATTTCAAAGCCGATATTCTGGCTGATATTGTCTGCGCTGACCAGGGACTGCTCTGTCCGGAATGCGGAAAGCCGCTCACCAGCCAGCGTGGCGTAGAAGTCGGTAACATCTTTAAACTTGGTACTTTTTACTCAGAACGGATGGGATGTCGTTTCCTGGACGAGGATGGGGCATCCAAACCGGTAGTGATGGGTTCCTATGGGATCGGCCTGGGAAGATTGATGAGCTGCATCGCCGAAGAACATCATGATGAGAAAGGGCTCGCCTGGCCAGCTCATATCGCACCGTATTCCATTTACTTGATCCATATTGAGGATAAAACTGGAGAAACACGCCGGATTGCTGAATCTCTTTATGCACAGTTGATCAAAGCCGGTTTGCAGGCACTCTATGATGACCGGGATACAAGCCCGGGCGTAAAATTCAACGATGCCGATCTGCTGGGCATGCCGCTCCGTCTTACCATCAGCGCAAGGTCTTTATCAAATGGCGGAATTGAAATAAAATCCAGATCGAGTGAAGTTGCTCAAGTAATCGACTTGGATCGTATCATCGAATATTTGGTTCAAATCCAATCTGAATTCTGAAGTTTCATGCTTTCATCACACAAAAAGGAAAACAAAATGAATAAATCACAAGATAATCCTGTTCCAATGTCATCTCCCGAGATCAACGACGAAGATCGTCAGGCAGTCCAGGAAGTATTGAATACAACATACTTAAGTATGGGACCAAAGATCGATCAGTTTGAGCAAGCCATCCGGGAAAGAACCGGCAGCCGCTACGCCATAGGAGTGAGTTCAGGCACAACCGGACTTCATCTCTGTGTTCGCGCGGCGGGAATTGAACAGGGTGATATCGTCGTCACCACTCCTTTTTCATTTATCTCATCTACAAATGTGATTTTGTTTGAAAAAGCGATCCCGGTTTTTGTGGATATCGATCCCGTCAGCGGGAATATTAACACAGCGCAGGTGCAGCAAGCCGTCTATGACCTGAAACAAGGGGGAAAATCCGCTGCAAAATGGCTGCCCCGCAAAGGGTGCGAAGCCTATCGAAGCGTCAAAGCAGTTTTAAGTGTTGATGTATTCGGCCAGCCGGCAGATTATGATGAACTCACCAAAATTTGCAATCAAAACAACCTGACATTGATCGAAGATTCCTGCGAAGCGCTTGGCGCGACTTACAAAGGGAAACAAGCAGGCACATTCGGGAAATATGGGGTTTTCGCCTTCTATCCAAACAAACAGATCACGACCGGTGAAGGCGGAGTCATCGTCACGGATGATGACAAAGCAGCCGCGTATATGCAGGCACTGCGCAATCAAGGGCGCGCCCCCGGAGATGCATGGCTGCAGCATACCTATCTGGGATATAACTACCGCCTGGATGAGATGAGCGCTGCGCTGGGCTTTTCACAAATGAAACGGCTTGACCATATGCTGGAAAGCCGTGAACGGGTTGCAGGCTGGTATCAGGATTACCTGCAGGAATTCCCTCAAATTGAAACACCGCAGATTTTACCCACCACTACCAGGATGAGCTGGTTTGTCTATGTGGTCAGGGTGAATGCATCCATCAATCGCGATGAATTTGCCAGGCGCTTGATCGATGCCGGGATTGCTGTAAGGCCTTATTTCTTGCCCATTCACCTGCAGCCTTACCTTGTCCGTCAATTCGGATACCAACAAGGCGACTTCCCCATCACGGAAGATTTGGGAAATCGCGGATTAGCCCTGCCATTTTCCAGTGTCATGACCGAAGAAGAGGTTCGTCTCGTTTGTGAAGGGATACGGAAATCACTGTAATATGAATGGCGAACAGGTATTCCGGCTTCCGATAAAAAGAACTGCCCTGAATATTCTTGTTCTTTGTCTTTTATTAAGTGGACTCAGCTCCGGAAGTATCATCGTAGCCTCTTCCATGCAGAACGCCGGTTATCGCATCATCGGGTACATCCTTGGCATCCTCTTTTCACTACCAATTTTCTTTTTTCTTTTCCAGTTATTCCAAATATCACGCAGCAAATACAAGATCGACCGGGATGGATTGACCATTTTCTGGGGCTTCCAAAAGATGGTCATGCCCATCCACGAAATTGAATGGATCCGTCCCTACGACCAGATGGGATACGCAGTTCCGCTCCCCGCTCTGGAAAGGATGGGAATTTTCACTGGTAAGATTTTCTTTAGGGATCTGGGCGACATCCTATTCTTCGCCACAAGCCAGCAAGACGCATTTCTCATTGGAACATCACAGGAAGTATTGTTCCTGTCTCCCATTGATCCCCAAGCTTTTCAAAAAGGAATTCAGGAAGCCGTTTATCTGGGTTCCATCACACCCCTTGAGAGAAAATCCATTAACGTAGAATCCCCTGCGCGGGTGGTCCGTTCCAATCTTGGTTTATATCTACCGCTTGGAATTGGGGTTTTTTTGACCTTGCTGCTTTTTATTCTCTTTGGGTTTGTGATCAATGCCAGAGACTCCATTCAAATTGGACTGGTGAGGTTTGAACCAGCCTCCGGAATTATTATCATTCCCTTACTTTCATTGATATTGAACACAGTCAATGCGTTTCTAAGTCCAAAGTTTTTTAAGAAAGAAAACCTGAAACTCTATGCTTATTTACTGGCCTATGCAGGGCCAGTGATGTCTTTATCATTAATCATTGCGATCTTGATCGGTATGTATTTTTAGATTTGGTCTTGTACATGCTACAATAACACAATCAGGGGAGGAACCGATGCAAAAGCTGTATGAGTGGTTATTAAATGGGGAAGCCTGGGTTCAATACCGCACTCGCATTGACTTGCTTGGTGAAGGAACCAATGAATCGGGAGTCATCCGGGCTCATCAAGCCATGCTCGATCATCCTACAATAAAAGCGATCATCGAGGAGCTCACCACCTGGCCTGGTCCGGTGATCACAAATCATAAAAACGCCAGCCATCCGATCCAAAAGCTCTCTTTTCTGGCAGAATTGGGATTGACTAGAAATGATCCGCACATAGAGGAGATCGCTGCCCAAATTTTCAAACATCAATCTCAAGCAGGTCCCTTTCAAGTGCTCGTCAATATACCAAAAGCATTTGGCGGAACAGGAAAAGACAACCTCGCGTGGACATTATGTGACACGCCGCTCATTCTATATGCCCTTATTAAATTTGGATATGGGGAAGATAAACGCGTACAGCAAGCAATCGAATACCTGACCGGTCTGGTGCGCGATAATGGTTGGTCATGCGCTGCATCGCCGGAAATAGGGAAATTTCACGGTCCCGGTCGGAAAGATGAACCCTGCCCGTATGCCAATCTGATCATGCTGAAAGCATTAGCACAAATCCAAGATCTAGGAGACAGTCCCGCCGCATGTAGGAAAGGAGCAGAAACTCAGCTCTTTTTATGGCAGAATCGGAGGGAACTCCATCCTTATATTTTTTATATGGGAACTGATTTTTGTAAATTAAAAGCTCCCTTTGTTTGGTATGACCTTGTGCATGTTCTGGATGTTCTCTCGCAATTTCCCTGGCTGAGTGCCGATCCCCGCATAAAAGAAATGCTGGATATTCTACGATCAAAAGGAAATGCTGAAGGGCAATTCACACCTGAATCCATCTGGACTGCCTGGAAAGACTGGGATTTTGGACAGAAAAAGGAACCCTCACGCTGGCTGACTTTTCTCAGTTTAAGAATCATGAAACGGCTGGAAGGATCACTCTCTGTCGAATAGTCCATTCCCATTGAGCCGATACCAATCCATAAAACTCAGTATAAACGTACCTACCCGAATAGGTTCTTTTCCCCTACAATCTTACATGGTTCGTTCTTTCTAATTAAAATAATTCATATACTGAAGTTCATAATCGATATTGCGATAGGGATATACCATGAAAAATGATGAGAAATTGAAAAAACTGACAGAATTACGCAATGAAGCTTTGCTGGGGGGTGGAGAAGATAAGATCGCGAAACAGCACCAAAAAGGGAAACTCACTGCTCGTGAACGATTGGACGAACTGCTTGATGCGGGCAGTTTCCATGAGATTGGGCAATTCATCACCCAGCGGGATGATGCAGCAGAACCTGATAATGAAAAGATATTTGGAGATGGTGTTGTGACCGGATATGGACAGATCAACGGCCGCACAGTTTTTGCCTATGCGCAAGATTTCACGGTAAAGGGGGGAGCATTGGGCGAAATGCAGAGCAAAAAAATCTGCCGCGTAATGGATCTGGCGTATGAGAATGGCGCTCCTATTATTGGTCTGATCGATTCGGGTGGCGCGCGCATTCAAGAAGGCGTTTACAGCCTGGGGGGGTATGGTGAAATCTTCCGGAGGAATTCGCTGTATTCCGGGATCATTCCTCAAATCAGCATCATCATGGGACCCTGTGCAGGGGGTGCTGCCTACTCACCTGCCCTGACCGACCTTATCATTATGGTTGAAAAACAGTCATACATGTTCCTCACAGGTCCAAACGTGATCAAAACCGTTACAGGTGAGGAAGTCGATTTTGAAGACCTGGGAGGTGCAAATGTGCATCTTTCAAAGAGCGGCATTGCAAGTTTAACTGCAAAGTCTGAAAGTGATGCGCTGCGTCTTTGCCGCACTCTTCTAAACTACTTACCGGCGAATAATGCGGAAAATCCCCCCTTTATCGCTCCTTCGGACGATCCGCTGCGCATGGACATCAGATTGAACACCATTGTGCCGGCAGATTCTACAATGCCCTATGCCATGCATGAGGTTATCAACCATATTGTGGATCGCAGTTCTTTTATCGAACTGCAAGCAACGTTTGCACCCAATGCAATCGTAGGATTTGCCAGGATGGACGGAGCCTCGGTTGGCATTGTCGCGCAGGAACCCAGTATCGTGGCCGGTGTGATTGATATAGACGCATCCGATAAGATCTGCCGCTTCGTGCAGTTGTGTGATTGCTTCAACCTTCCCATCATCACATTCGTCGATTCTCCCGGATTCTTACCGGGAGTCAATCAGGAGCACCACGGTATCATCCGGCATGGTGCAAAAGTATTGTTTGCATATTCCGAATCTACCGTACCAAAGGTCAGTGTGGTAACGCGGAAAGCGTATGGTGGAGCTTATATAGTAATGAGCAGCAAATACCTTGGAACCGATTTCGCCTATGCCTGGCCCAGCGCGGAGATCGCAGTCATGGGTCCGGAGGGCGCGGCAAATATTCTCTATGCAAACCAAATTAAAAATGCCGATGATCCTGTGAAAGAAAGGATCAAGCTTACAGAATTATATAAGGAGAAATTCCTTAACCCTTACGCGGCTGCACAGGCCGGTCATATTGATGGCGTCATTGAACCATATCAAACCCGACCAGTCCTTATTTCAGCTTTGAGAACGCTGCATCAAAAACAGGTCCAGCATCCAATACGTAAACATGGGAATTCTCCGGTTTAGAGGTATCCATGCAAAATATGAATCTAACAAACGCGTTATGGATTACCCTGATCGGAATTATGCTGGTCTTTGTGGGCATTCTGGTGCTGTGGGGAATGATGGAAATACTGGTTCGAGCCACACAAAAAAAAGCGAAACCTGCTGCAGCGATGGATGATCCGGTTTTGGCAAAGCAGGAAATTACGCTGAAACAAAAAGCAGCCGCAGTAGCTGTTGTTACTGCCATCTGCTTGCATAATGCCACCACAATCTCAGCCCCACAATCGCAGCAAGAAAGTCTCAGCCCCTGGCAAAGCATTCACCGCGGCTACCGCAATCCGCCATATTCGAGACGTTAAAAAGTGAGGATCAGAATGAAAATCCATGTAAAAATCCAAAACGTTACCTATGAAGTCATCATCGGGGATATCCATGCAAGACCTATTCAAGCAAATGTAGATGGTGAGACATTTGAGGTATGGCCGGAAGAGACTATCCTTCCTTCTTCCTCACAGATGATTCCGTCTGAATCAGCCACTACTGTTAAACAAGTCCAAATCGAAGCACCCTCTACCCAACCCAGTAAAACCAGCCATGAAATTTCAGCGCCAATTCCGGGAGTGATCATCAATATTCTCATCAAAGCTGGTGACAGGGTACAGTACGGTCAGGAACTTTGTATTCTTGAAGCAATGAAAATGAAAAATTCAATTCGTTCCAGCCGGGATGGAGTTATTGATGAAATCCTGGTTTCCACCGGAGACCAGGTAAAACATGGGCAGATCCTGATCCGCTTTAAGGATTAATGGCAATGAGGAAAATATGGACTTACAAAAGATCCTGAGCTTATTTACGTTCGACATCGGAAATTTTAGCTGGAAAAATATTGTCATGATCCTCGTGGGATTGGTTTTGATCTATCTTGCAATAAAAAAGGAATATGAGCCAGTCCTTCTTTTACCGATTGGATTTGGATGCATCCTGGCAAATCTAGGCATGGCAGTCACCTCTGACGGAGAAGGATTTCTATCCGTGCTGTACAGAGCCGGGATCGAAACAGAATTATTCCCGCTGCTCATCTTCGTTGGTGTGGGAGGTATGATCGATTTCAGCCCGCTGCTCGCGCAACCCAAAATGGCATTATTGGGTGCAGCAGGTCAATTTGGTATTTTTGGCACACTCATCCTGGCCGTTCTGCTCGGATTTGATCTGAAACAGGCTGCGTCCATTGGATCCATTGGCGCCATTGATGGACCGACCGCAATATTTGTATCAGGTAAGCTTGCCCCCGAATTGTTAGCCCCCATTGCGGTGGCAGCCTATTCGTATATGAGCCTGGTTCCTATCATCCAGCGCCCAATCATGAAACTGCTCACAACACGCAAAGAACGATTGATCCGCATGGAATACGCACCGCGTACTGTTTCAAAACCAGCCTTGATCATTTTCCCCATTCTGGTTACGGTCATCGTCAGCCTGATCGCACCGGAAGCCGCGCCCTTGATTGCTGCTCTTATGCTTGGCAATCTATTAAAGGAATCAGGAGTGGTCGAACGCCTTAACAAATCAGCGCAAAATGAGATCATCAATATTTCCACTCTCTTTTTAGGCTTGACGATTGGCGGAACCATGCAGGCGGATAGCTTTTTACAGGTCGCAACGTTGAAAGTGTTGGGATTGGGTTTAATCGCCTTTATCCTGGATACAACAATGGGCTTGCTTTTTGGAAAATTAATGGCCTTCCTTTCAAAAGGGAAAATCAATCCCCTGATCGGAGCCTGTGGGATCAGCGCATTTCCAATGGCCGGAAGGCTCTCAGCCAAGATGGCACAGGATGAAGATTTTGATAATTTCATCCTCATGCATGCCATGGGCGCTAACACCGCCGGTCAGCTGGCCAGTGTGATCGCAGGTGGATTGCTGCTGACCCTTGTCAACCTTTTCGGCTAGAAGAGCACCAAAAAGAAATATTCAAATCTTTAACTCAAATTGGGAGTAAAAAAAGAGGTTTTAATCAACCTCTTTTTTAGTTTTTGGGGATTGTTCCGGGAGATCCAGATAATATCCGACTCCTCTTTTTGTTTTAATATAATTGGGATTCCGCGGATCCTCTTCGATGGCTTTTCTTAACCAACTGATATGCACATCCAATGAGCGCATATCCCCCACGTATTCTGTTTCCCAGAGAGTCTTGAAAAGATCTTCCCGTGTGATCAGTTTGCCAGGTTTTTGCATTAAAGTTTTCATCAAAATAAACAGGCGCGGTGTTAACCGTTCATTTTTTCCGTTACAGTAAACCCACCTCTGCGAAAGGTCCAGTTTAATCGGGTCCACTTCCAGGACGTTGTTATTATCCCTTTGTAGGAATGGCTTGATCCGATTTAATAATTTTTGCAACGTAAATGGAAAAACGAGTATTTCATTTACATCTTTCAGTTTGGCTGTATCAATATCCTCATCCACAATAAGAATGATTGGAGTATCAGACGTTTCTTTCCGCACCGCAGAACAAATTCTTTTCCCTGCCGTTCGCAGGGATGAGGCATCCACAATCACAACCTGGGGTTGCTCATGTTTAACAAAATCAACAGCCTCATTTCCATTCGGCACCGACCGGACTTCATAATCTTTCTTTATCAGTCCACCTGAAAAGGAAGATCTATCCGAACGTTTGCCTTCGACGATGAGAATTACTGGTTTTGATGATTTCATAAAATGTTTTGTCGCCTAGTGTAAATATTTACAAACATGGTGAGAATTGGCTTGCCAATTCTTTTATTGCGGCGGCGATGAAGAAAATCTATATAAAAAATTATACAACAATCGTTAAAAGAAATACATGATATCAACCAATTTCGATTTGTTAACGCTTACATGCTAAAATTACTTTAAGATTATTACTCTGGAGCGTGTATGGCTGATTTGATTGAAGCAACCATTGATAGCATCCGTATGAGCCTGACAAGCCAACAGCGGATCATCATTTTAAAGGATTTAAACAAGGAACGCTATTTACCAATCTGGATCGGTCCTTATGAATCAGAATCCATCAGCATTGCATTGCAGGAAATAGAGATCTCTCGCCCTCAAACACATGACCTGATAAAAAATGCAATTTATGAATTGGGCGGATCGATTCATCGCATTATCATCAATGAATTGAAAGATGATATTTTCTATGGAGTTATTGAAATCACTCAAAAAGGGAAAAAGATTTTACTGGATACGCGTCCATCTGACGCACTTGCTCTGGCCGTCCGAACACATGTACCCATTTTCATTTCAGAACAAATCATGGAATCGGCCAGTATTGTGCCCGTCGAAGAAGAGTATTTCTCCTCTCTAACAGAAAATAAAGAGATCCCTTTTGTTGAATCTCCATCCTCTCCTGAACAAGATAAGGAAAACATAGATCGGTTGTCAGTTTTTGAGGAATATCTGCAAAATCTTGAAACTGACCATGAGAAGGACGAAGAGAATGATGAAAATGACGATGAAGAAGATGATGAATATCCTGATGGGAATATAAGCGCGATCTAAAATGAACGATTTTAATGATTTTGGAACACACGAAGAACAAACCATACAATCGCAACCGCATAATAAACACGCGGAAGAAGCTGTGCTTGGGTCAGTACTGATCAACCCTGAATCTTTTTTTGATGTCGCGCAGATCCTTGAAGCAGAGAATTTCTATATCATTCGCAATCGCTGGATATGGGAAGTTTTTATCTATCTGCATGAAAATCAGATTCCGATTGATATTTTAACAGTCAGTGAAGAATTGGAAAAACGCAGCCAGCTTACTGAGATTGGTGGTCAGGCTTATTTATTATCATTGATCAATCAAACGCCCAGTTCGTTAAATTCGGAAGCGTATGCGCACATTGTCGAGGAAACATCCATCAGGCGGCGGCTGCTTGGTGCTGCCAACGAAATGGCCAAGTTAGCCTATGACCAGGAGAAGAGCATCAACACCGTTCTCGATGAAGCTGAACGGGAAGTTTTCAATCTCAGTGAACGGCGTACCCGGCGCGATATACAACCCATCCAAACTGTGCTCAGCCAGTATTATGACCGCGTTACCGAATTATCAGAGCGGAATGAAGAACTGCTGGGGGTACCGACCGGATTGATTGATCTAGATAAACTGCTGGGAGGGATGCAGAAATCAGATTTGCTCATCATCGCCGGCCGCCCGGCCACCGGGAAAACAGGTTTTCTTTTGACAGCGGCAAAGAACGCAGCCCAAAAGCATCATAAACATGTCGCCTTCTTTTCTCTTGAAATGTCCAATGAGCAGCTGGTGCAGCGCTTGATTTCTCAGGAAACGCGCATTAACGCACAGCGGCTGAGGATTGGCGATCTGCAGGAAGATGAATGGCCCCTCTTTACCCATGCAATTGAGGTCCTTGGGGACACCAAGATCTTTCTGGATGACACGCCGGCACTCACGCCCGTTCAAATGCGTACGAAGTGTCGCAGATTGCATCTCGAATATCATCTCGATCTGATCATCGTGGATTACCTCCAATTGATGTCTGGTGATACTCGCAACGACAACCGCGTGCAGGAAGTTTCTTATATTTCGCGAAATCTGAAAACACTTGCCAGGGAATTAAACGTTCCGGTATTGGCAGCCGCTCAGCTTTCGCGTGCTGTTGAACAACGCACCGATAAACGACCCATGTTATCCGATCTGCGCGAATCAGGAAGTCTGGAGCAGGATGCGGATATCGTCATGTTCATCCACCGCCCTGATATCACTGATAAAGACGTCAGCAAACAAAATTCTGCTGAAATCATTGTCGCCAAACACAGAAACGGCCCCACTCACTCCGGCATCCAGATCGTATTTTTGAATGAAATAGCTCGTTTCGAAAATGCAGCCCAGATCGAAAAAGAGCAAAGAAAGAAACCGGTTCCCAAGGAATGAGCAATCGAGTGATAAACCTCCAGGAAGTTCATCTCTCCGCTCGTTTTCTCGTTGATACGATCGGAGAAATTCATGATAGCCTGCAATTGAAGGTTCTCCTTTTTGCCATCTGGTTGGCACAACAAAGTGGAGATGAAGCAAATCCAATTGCGCTGCAAGATTTTTATTCCTACCCCGAGTTCATGAATCAGATTGGAGGCACACCGGAGTTAATGCGCAAGAATTTGCTGGTCGGTTTAAAAGCCAATCTGGATGCAGGATTTTTTACCGGAAATACTTTTGAAGCTATGCAACAGGGTCATCCCTTTTACATAAACACAATCCGCGGGCAACAAGCTGCCCAACTGCAGAACACTGCGATGGATATCCAGCAGAATCATTCCTATAAGATCCCTGACCGATCTGATGTTTTCAGGCTGTACGAAGAAAATATTGGTCCCCTTACTCCACTCATCGCAGATGCTCTCAAAGATGCGGAAAAAGAATACTCCCAGGAATGGCTGCAAGAAGCAATTCAAATTGCAGTAGTAAACAATGTCCGCAAATGGCGGTATATCCAGGCTATTTTAAAAAGCTGGAAAGAAGAAGGTCGCAATGGAAGAGATCAAAGAAACGCTGAAGAGGATTACAAACAATATACCAAAGGGAAATATGGCAAATTCATCAAAAGCTGAAATAAAACCCACCTTCCCCGGTGATCCGAACTGCCCGATCTGCCACGGTATCGGTTTCGTGCGCCGTGATCTGCCTTTGAGCCATCCTGATTTTGGGAAAATGGAAGTCTGCGCCTGCCGTAAAGAACAGATGGATAGATCAAGGGAAGAGCACCTGTACAATATCAGCAATGTAGAATCCTTTCGCTCGATGACATTTGATTCCTTCAATATCCGTGGGAGAACAACTGGCAAAGATACCAATAAAAGTCTGGAAGTAGCCTTTCAAAGCGCTAAGAATTTCGCCGCTCAGCCCAGCGGGTGGCTGTTTTTAACAGGCAAATTTGGCTGCGGGAAAACACACCTGGCAGCCGCGATCGCCAATGAGGTTATTCAGAATGGCACACGCACACTCTTCCTCACCGTTCCGGACCTGCTGGATTGGCTGCGCTACGCCTTCAGCGGAGAGGATACCTCGTTCGAAGAGCGTTTTTCCGAGATCAGAGATGTGCCATTTCTAGTTCTGGATGATCTGGGCACGCAAAACTCAACCCCCTGGGCAGAGGAAAAGTTGTTCCAGATCATCAACCACCGCTATGTAAACCGCTTCCCCACAGTTATTACCTCCAATCTGGATATCGCAGAAATCGATGAGCGCATCAGTTCCCGCTTAAATGATCGTGATCTGGTCATGAAAATAAGCATCATTGCTTCTGATTATCGTGATCCATTTTCTGAACACAAGGATTCTCCGATCTCCACCCTGGCTTATCTCAGTGATCACCGTACATTTACCAATTTTTCAGCACGAAAGAAAGAGAAACTCCCCGTTCATGAGCAAAAAAGTCTGGACCAGGCTTTTCTGGCTGCTCAGCGGTTCGCCGAAAAGCCCGGTGGATGGTTGGTCTTTTTGGGTGCTTACGGAACCGGGAAAACGCATCTGGCTGCAGCCATAGCCAATTATCGACAAGCTGCCGGCGATGATCCCATCTTTACCGTTGTGCCCGATCTGCTTGATCACCTGCGCGCGACTTTTAATCCAAGCTCCCCGGTTTCTTACGATTCCATTTTCAATCAGGTGCGTAATGCGAAATTACTGATCCTGGATGACCTGGGAACACAAAACACAACTCCCTGGGCAAGGGAAAAATTATTCCAAATTTTGAACTTTCGCTATGAAACCAAAGCCCCAACCATCATTACCTCTTCCATTAAACTTGAAGATATGGACCCTCGTATCAGAAGCCGCATGCTTGATTCGAGAGTCTGTGAAATCTATTCGCTCGAGGTTCGCCCTTTTGAAAATCTTCAATAATTAACACAAATACAGAGGAAGCATAAAAACATGGAAGCAAATAACAATGGACTCTTTACACGCCTGCTGCTCATCCGGCATGGGCAAACCCTGCATAATACCCAGGGGCGCATTTCGGGCCGCAGTGATATCCCGATCAATGAAATCGGCCATCAGCAGGCGAGAAGCATGGCTGAACGGGTGAAAGCACAATATCCAATCGATGTCATCTATGCCAGCCCGCTGCAGCGCACCATGCAAACAGCAGAATACCTGGCACAGGCTTTTGACCTGCCCATCATTCCCAACCAGGATTTGATCGAATACGAATTTGGGGACCTTTCGGATATTAAAGCCTCAGTTCTAAAGGATACCAACCCCGCTCTCTATGAGCAAGTTGTTGCATGGTTCGAAGCGGATTTTTCAGAAAGCCCCATTCGTCCGGACATCCCGGGGAGTGAACCGATCGAAGAATTGAAAAAAAGAATTCAGGCATTTACTGACCTGATTCTGGAAAAGCACCCCGGTAAACAGGTCGCGGCCGTATCGCATGGTGGTTTTATCAAAAGTTTTCTCTATTACCACACAGGCGGTGATTTCTCCCGCTATGTTCCTTTTTGGGTAGATAACGTTTCTTTGACGATCGTGGATTTTTATAAGAGAAATCCAATGATCCGGTTATTTAACGATAACAGCCACATCCACGAAGAGCTGGAGTATGGTCGCCCACGCTTGCTTTAATTGAAATAGCGGAAGTTTCGCCACTATTTCAATTCAGCCCAATTGCTGCCATACCGGGCATCCGTGCTGAGAGGAATATCCAGTTGATATGCATTTTCCATGACATCTTTGACCAGATCGATCGTGGCATGCAGTTCGTTTTCAGGGCATTCCAGCACCAGTTCATCATGCACTTGAATCAGCATTTTGGCGCGCAGGTTCGCTTTTAGAATAGCCGGTTCAAGTTTGATCATGGCAATTTTAAGGATATCCGCCGCCGTTCCCTGAATGGGTGCATTGATGGCTTCCCGTTCTTCGCGTGCTTTGATCTGGGCATTTACAGGGTTTTTTAAATTTGGGAAATATCTACGCCTGCCCAGCATCGTTTCCACATACCCTTCACTGGCCGCCTGCCGGCGGATCGCATCCAAATACGATTTCACATTGGGGAAACGTTCAAAGTATGTTTTGACAAAGTTTTCAGCTTCTGCCAGGGTCAGATCTGTTGAGCGGCTTAGACCAAACGCGCTCATCCCATAGATCAGCCCAAAATTGATCGCTTTGGCATGCCGCCGCTGGTCTTTGGTTACATCTGCGATGGGAATATTATAGATAGCAGCCGCGGTGGCAGCATGAATATCCATACCCTGCCGGAATGCATCGAGCATGGCTTTATCCTGCGACATGTGCGCGACCACCCGCAGTTCGATCTGTGAATAATCCACAGAGATCAACACCTGCCCTTTATCGGCAATAAACCCTTTGCGAACCTGATGTCCCAACTCGGTGCGGGTGGGAATGTTCTGTAAATTTGGATCGGATGAAGCCAACCGGCCAGTTACCGAACCTGTCTGGCTGAAAGAAGTATGAATTTTATTGGTGCGTGGGTTGACCTGCTTTGGCAGCGCTTCGAGATAAGTGGATACAAGTTTGGAGAGTTCCCGGTATTCCAAGATCAGGTCAACCACCACATGCTGCCCGCGCATTTCCTCCAGAACGGAAGCCGAAGTGGAAAAGTGGCCTGATTTTGTTTTATTACCCGGATCAGGATTTTTCAGTGCAAGGTCAATGAACAGCGCTTTCGAAAGCTGCTGGGTGGAATTGATGTTGATCGGATATCCCAGAATTTGGTATATTTCTTTTTCAATTTCACGCAGCCGTGTACTCAGTTCTTGGGAATATTCTTTAAAAAACTGTTTGTCGATCGCAATGCCATTCCGTTCCATATTCACCAATATTGATACAAGCGGCATTTCGATCTTTTCGAACACATCCAACAGGTGATTTTTTCCAAGCCGCTCTTTGAAAATTTGCATCAGTTTCAGGGGTACTTCTGCATCCGCTGCGGCATACGGAGCTACTTTCTCAGCCGGAATATCCGCCATGGAAAGCTGGTTTTTGCCACTTCCAATCAGCTCCTCGATATGGGTCATACTGATGCCCAGTTCAATTTCGCCCAATGCTTTCAACCCCAGGCGATGAGAAGATGGTTCAAGCAGCCAGCCGGCGATCATCGTATCAAAATAAAGCGGCTTCACTGTAAAGCCATGATTGATCAGAACGATGCAATCATATTTCAAATGGTGCCCAACTTTTTTGAGAGAATCTTTCATAAAGAAAGGATTCAAAGAGGTGCGAATGAGGTCGAGGGCTAGTTGTTTTTCGCCTGTTTTATGACCTACAGGGATGTAATATCCCGTTCCCGGTTTGCACGCAAGTGAAATTCCCACCAGGTCAGCTTGCATAGGATCCGTGGATGTGGTCTCGGTATCAAAAGACAGGTATTCTGCTGCGTCTAGCACATGTACCAGATCAGCAAGAGAGTCTTTTGAGTTTACAAGCTTCACATCCAGATCATACTGTGAATCGATTGTAATATTCACTGGCTGTTGCATGGTAAAGAGATCTGGCTGGGTGCTGTCATTCCCGATCGGCTCGCTAACATGGAAAATCTTCTTCACTCGCTCAATGCTGGAGCGAAATTCCAGATCCTTTAATAAAGCGATGATCTTTTCTAGATCCACTTCCTGCGTGCGAGCCTGTTCAAAATTAATATGGATGGGAAGGTCTGTCTTAATTTTTGCCAATTCATAACTTAAATAAGCGCTTTCTTTCCCCTCCTCAAGCAAGCTCTTCGTCTTGCCGGTAATCTTATCCAGATTGGCATAGATATCTTGGAGATGCGGGTACTCTTCCAGAAGGCGGCTGGCCGTTTTTTGGCCTATTCCTTTGACACCAGGGATATTATCGGATGTATCCCCCAGCAGTGCTTTATAATCCACTACCTGATCAGGGAAGACACCCAGGGATTTTTTTACATCTTCACGAAAATAATCCTGCGCTTCCGACATCTTCGAGCCGGTGAGATTGACGATGATACGTTCATTGACAAGCTGCAGCAGATCGCGATCGCCTGTGATGATCTTCACTCCGAATCCCTCTTGAACAGCGTGATTTGCGACGGAACCGAGTACATCATCCGCTTCATACCCCTGCATTTCAAGCCGGGGGATGTTAAATGTATCCACCAGTATGCGGATGCGCTCGATCTGCGGGATCAACTCATCCGGCATTTTTTCGCGAGTCGCTTTATACTCCTTATACAGGTCATGCCGGAATGTTTTCCCGGTATCGAATGCGACAGCCAGATATTCGGGATTATCCTGTTCAATGATCCTTAACAGAATATTGGTGAAACCATATGTGCCGGCAGTGGGTTCTCCTGAGCGGGTCTGGAATCTTGATCCGCTCGCCATCAGGGCGAAGAACGCCCGATAAGCCAGAGCATGTCCATCCAGCAGGTAAATTGTTTTTGGCATACTATCCTCTTTCCTGAGAGTTAATGAAGTGTATCATGCCAGAAAATCCTTTTCAATAATTGCTACCCGGACCGAAAATTTTGAATTATGGGATAATATGGGCATTGCATTCAATGAGGAGCTACCTTTGAAATATCAAAAGATTTGTGTATTAGGAATGGGGTACATCGGGCTGCCCACCGCCTGCACATTCGCCACACATGGTATCCAGGTCGTTGGTATTGATATCAATCAAGAGATTGTGCACGGGCTGCAGAATGGACATTTGCATATCTATGAACCCGGATTGCGTTCTCTCGTGAAATCCGCGATGGATTCAGGGAATCTATCGATCAGTGCTTCTCCTGAACCTGCCGATGCCTTTATCATCGCCGTTCCCACACCCATAACCAGCGAAAAAAATGCCGATCTGGAAGCTGTGAAATCTGCTGCCAATTCGATCATTCCTCATCTGCGAGCCGGTAATTTGGTCATCCTAGAATCCACCTCTCCACCACGCACTACTTTTGATGTTGTCGCCCCCATTCTCGAAAAGAGCGGATTGAAAGCGGGAATTGATTTTATGCTCGCTTATTCTCCGGAGCGCGTGCTGCCCGGAAAGATTCTTGAAGAGATCGTGCAGAACACTCGCGTAATCGGTGGGATCAATGAGCGTTCTGCCGCCGCGGGCAAAGAATTGTACAGTGTATTCGTCAAGGGTGATATTCTCCTCACCAACGCCACGACCGCAGAAATGGTTAAATTGATGGAGAATACCTATCGCGATATCAACATTGCCATCGCCAATGAGTTTGCTCATCTGGCAGACCGTTTTGGGGTCGACGCCTGGGAAGCGATTCAAATCGCCAACCGTCATCCAAGAGTGAATATTCTTAACCCCGGACCGGGTGTGGGCGGGCACTGCATCAGTGTGGATCCCTGGTTCCTTGTCGAAGCTGCTCCTGACATTTCTCCATTAATCCATACAGCCAGGGAAGTAAATGATAATCAACCGCATTTTGTAGTTGAGACGATGAAAAAAAAGCTGGGTTCCCTGCAAGGTCACAAGATTACCGTTTTTGGTTTATCGTATAAACCGAATATTGATGATCTGCGCGAATCCCCTGCGATCGAGATTGTAAAGCTGCTGTTGAAAGAGCAGGCTTCCGTCACGGTTTACGAGCCATACAAACCGGATGGGTTTCATGGAAATGTAAAAGCCGCGAATTCCCTCCAGGATGCCCTGCAGGAATGCGAAATACTGCTGCTGCTGGTCGCCCATCAGGAATTCACTGCGCTGATCCCGCAAGAAGTCACAAAGCTGACAAAAGCCCGTATCGCAGTAGATATGTGCGGTGGCTGGCAGCGCAAAAGCTGGGAAGATGCTGGTTTTCATTTCTATAAGCTGGGCCAACCTTAAACCGATATAATCAAAGAATGCAAAGTAGAAAGATTAAAGTCCTTTCAATTTTTGGAACTCGACCCGAAGCCGTAAAAATGGCTCCGGTCGTTCAAGAGCTGGAAAATAAACCAGGCATTGAATCGATCGTCTGCGTAACGGCGCAGCATCGTGAAATGCTCGATCAGGTTTTAAATTTGTTCCACATAAGTCCACAGATCGATCTGGACTTGATGCGTCCAAATCAATCGTTGGCAGAACTTACTGCCAATATTTTTAAGAACCTCGATCCGGTGCTGGAAAAGATCAGCCCGGATTGGGTTCTGGTTCAGGGAGATACGACCACCGTCATGGCCGCAGCCCTTAACGCATTCTACAGGCACATCCATATCGGGCATGTGGAAGCCGGGCTGCGCACGCATAATAAATGGGCTCCATTCCCGGAGGAGATCAACCGGAAGATTGCCGGGGTTGTTGCTGATCTGCATTTTGCACCGACAACCTTCAGCAAAAAGAATCTGCTCAATGAAGGGGTTCCGGAGCGTTTCATCAAGGTTACCGGCAACACCGTCATTGATGCCCTGCGCCAGATTATCACTGAACCGATGCCCCCTGAGATTCTTGATCTTCTGGAGAAGAAACAAATTCTCAGTAAAAAGAAACAGCTCATCGTCATCACCGCTCACCGCAGAGAGAATTTTGGGGAACCCATTCGAGATGTTTGCCGGGCAATCAAGACGATAGCAGAAGAAAACGCTGATTCCATCGAACTTGTCTATCCGGTACATTTGAATCCCAATATTCAGCAACCAGTGCATGAAATACTGGATGGTATTCCCAATGTAACCCTTCTGCAGCCAATCGAATATCTTCCGCTGATCCATTTGATGAAAAATGCCAAACTGGTGCTAACAGATTCCGGAGGTATCCAAGAAGAAGCAACCGGGCTGGGTCTGCCTACGCTGGTTTTACGAGAAGTGACCGAACGGCCTGAAGGTGTTGAAGCCGGGGTGCTTAAATTAGTTGGCACAAACTGCAATACCATCGTCTCAGAGATCAGGCTCCTTCTTACTGATCAAAAACATTACAATGCCATGGCACATGCAGCCAACCCATTTGGGGATGGGCATGCGGCTGAACGCATCGTGAACGAAATCATCAATTTCCCCCTGGATTGAGCACATGTCAACTGGCAGTATTTGTTTATTTCCCCGTTTAGAGCACACTGGCGGTCCTTCCTCATTCCAAATGAAATTAACCACCTGCCTTCAGGAACAGGGTATTGAAGTCCACTTTGACCCTTCGCGCAAGGATGTGGAAGCCATTCTGGTGGTGGGCGGAAGCAGCCATCTCGCGCAGCTTGCAGGCGCAAAAAAGAGGGGAATCCGTATCGTGCAGCGCTTGGATGGAATGAACTGGCTGCATAAAAAGACGAGAACCGGAGTGAGCCATTTTCTGCGCGCCGAATGGAATAATTTCATACTGTCTGTCATTCGTCGCAGGTATGCGGATTCAATTGTCTACCAGAGCGATTTCACACGCAACTGGTGGAATCAAGTTTATGGGCTAGCACCGGTTGGTGATACGGTGATCCACAATGGTGTTGATCTTTCCATGTTCTCTCCAACCGGAACGGGCATCACACCTGCTGATTTGATACGCATCATGGTTGTAGAGGGTAGTTTTTACGGAGGGCACGAACGCGACCTACTGAACGCGGTGGGGTTCGCGCATGGCATGGCAGAGCTTGCCGGAAAGCGTGTCGAACTGGTTATCGCAAGCAGGGCACCTCAGAGCATGCTCGCAGCCCTTCCCTCGTATCCAAATCTCAGCATCCGGTGGCTTGGAATCGTACCGCTGGCTGACATCCCTGAATTGGACCGCAGCGCGCATATATTCTTCCCCGCTGAAATCAATGCAGCCTGCCCCAACACGGTCATCGAAGCAATGGCATGCGGTTTACCGATTGTGAGTTTTGCTACCGGATCTTTGCCCGAGCTTGTGGAAGGAGACGCCGGCAGAATTGTTCCCTATGGAGCGGATTATTGGAATCTGGAAGCACCTGATTTCAATGCTCTTTGCCAGGCTGGGTTAGAGGTCTTTAATAATCAAACCAAGTTCCGCCCCGCAGCCAGAAAGCGCGCAGAAACATATTTTGACATGCACAATATGGCACAGAAATATCTAGCTGTGCTGATTCCATAAAAAATCATTTGCAATTGAAGGGCAGCATGCGGGATTTTCCCAGGTCGATTTCCCAGGGGTAGATAATATAAGCATCCGTGATGGCAGCAAAATAATCCGGTTTTTCCATTCCAAAGAGATTGCGGTGCGGATTGAAATGAAGCACACAGGTATAGGGAATGCCATACGCACCTTTCACACGGTTTTTGACAACGCTGACGGTTCTGCCGGAACCCCAGACATCATCCATGATGAGAATACGTTTTTCACAAAGAAGAGAGGCATCCGGAAATTGGATGAATTGAGGCAGTGCGAGGAACTTATGCGGTAAATCCTGCCTTTCTCCCATGTGCGATTCTGCCGGAAAATTGATAGAAGCTGTTAGGATTTCTTCAATATCCAGTGCTTCCGCTACCAGCCCCCCCGGAATGATGCCTCCCCGTGTGATCAGAAGCATTGCATCGAAAATGACATCAAATTGGGGAACAAGATGATCAATTAATAAGTCAATATCATTCCATGTCAGTACTTCTTGACGCATAATTGTGATTCCAGAAGAAAGATAATTCATTATATCAATAATCAGTCCAGCAGAAAATCAAACCCTGGGGTATAGTTATCAACGAAATATCAATCACAACAGGACATGCGTACATTGTTCGATCTAAGTGAAAATAATCTGGCTCGTATCAAAGCACACAGATTTCCGACTTTTCAATCTGCATCCATTGGGATTTTTCCTTTTTTTCATGGATTAAACCTTGCAAATATTCCTTCCAGCATCTGCCAGTGGTTTCAAATCCCCACTCCACAAACCGGCTGCCTTGACATTCCTGATTTGCCCATTTATTCTGATAAGATAAAAAATGTCATCCTGCTGTTGATTGATGGCTTACCGTTTGAACGGATGCAATCCTGGTTGGAAAGAGGATTGCGCAGAAGCTTTTTTAATTCAAGCTGGAAATTCATTCAAGAAAAAGGAATGTTCACCCCACTCACCAGTGTTGTTCCCAGTACAACCGCCAATGCACTGGCCAGTTTGTGGACTGGAAAATTTCCGTCTGAACATGGTGTGATTGGCTACGAACTATTTCTCAAGGAATACGATCTTATTCTGAATATGATCCTGCAAACCCAGGTCTATCCTACCCTTGCAACAGAGACCAAAATGACCCATTTTGATCTCAGCACTTTTCTCCCAGTTCCCACTCTTGGCAGCCATTTACAAAACCATGGCATCCAATCCTTTGCTTTCCAGCATGAAACTATTTGCGATTCCGGATTATCGCGCATGCTTTTCCCCGATGTTCAGAAGGTGCCATTTATCTCTCCGCAGGATATGTGGCAAAAAGTGAATGATCTACTGGATAATCAGAGTTCCTCAAGAAAATATATCTACTTATATTGGGGTGATATTGATACGCTCTCACATCACCAAGGTCCCAATAGCCGGCAGACCCGCCACGCATGGAATTGGTTCAGCCATTTGCTCGAACGTTTTCTATCAGATAGAACAAGCCATGCAAAAGGTGATACGCTGCTGCTGGTAACTTCCGACCACGGGCAAATTCCAACAGAAATTCGACCAACCTATGAAGTACGCAACGACCAGGAATTCATGAGCTTCCTGGAAATACCTCCCAGTGGTGAAAGCCGATTACCATACTTATTTGTCAAACCGGATAAAACCCAAGCGTTTCGAGAATATGTCCAGCAGCGCTGGCCGGATAAATTCACCCTCATTCCTTCTACGGAAATGCTTGCTTCTGGATTATTTGGTAAGAAAGAAATGAGCCAAACTATTCAGAATCGCCTGGGGAATTTCATCGCTATCCCAAAAGGGGATGCATTTTGGTGGTGGGCAAATAAAGAAAATCATTTACTGGGAAGACATGGCGGTTTTTCCCCCCAAGAAATGATCACACCATTATTGATTCTCCCCCTGTAAACAAAAGGAGCTGTCCCAAAAGACCACTATTTTCTTTTTAGACAGCCCTTGGTGGGGAGATGTTTTCAAAAAATATCATTCTGTGGGGCAAATAGAGTTTTTAATACTTGAAATTGGGTACCAAGTGGGAAATAAAAAAGAGGCTGTCTACTTTTCGGACAGCCTCTTTTGTTTTATCGTAGATTACTTCGCTTCCACGATCTTCGGCTCTTTTTTCTTTTCAATCTTTGTGATGGCTATGAACAATGCACCCGTTCCAAACAGGCTGGCAGCCAATCCAACCAATCCACCGACATACGGAATTGCGCGCAAAAGAACATAGAACAGTACACCAACCAGAAGGTCAATCCAGCGATTTTGGATTTTTGTCTTGAATACATCCTGCATTAACCAGTACCCAAACGTATAAGCAGCGATGACCTTACTGAGCGTGAACACTACAAAAAAGAACAGCGCAAAGACTAAGGCAATGATCAGACCCACCACTCCATACCAGGTGAACAGCAATCCACCGAGCGAGATCACTCCCAGCAAAATCCCCAACAGGATAAAAGTTCCAGGGACTAAGAAAAGGCTTATAGCACCGACAAGGATCACTAAAAATCCCCATCCAAAAGCCTTTAAAGGAAAAGCGGTTCCACTTTCTCTCACACTGATTACCTGTTTTTTAACCAGCCAAAAAGCCAGAGCGCCCAATGCAAAATAGCTGATCATCCTGCTGAAAGCACTGGTGACGCGAAACTGGGAAAAATCATGCGCCATCCATGCATTTCCTGTGTGAATACCAACTTTTCCCAAGTTATTGTCTGTTGCATCGATCTGATTAAAAACAATCTTGCCTTGTACATAGTCTTTGACCTGAGAATCCAGGTTCTCGGTTGCTGCATAGGTCAGGTTATTCCCGATGAGAGCGCCTTCATAAAATCTCATGCCGGCTGGTACACTTTCCGGGTAATCATTCATCCATGGCATATAAATTGAAATATCAATATCTTCACTGCCAGTACTTAATTGAATTGAGGCATTCCTGCCGATGCTACCCCGCAGTTCGAATGCGTTCACACCAACCGTGAGGTCACGAGCAACTTCACCATTCATAATGATCTGATTAGCGCCGCCGAATACGTCCATGCCAACAGATGCGCCTTTTTCTATTTTTCCTTCATAACCGGCAAAATAGAAATTTCTGCCCACCGCAGCGTTTTCACCAAGGAAAATGGTTGCGCCCGCACTCGCTGCCGAACCGGATACTGTTCCTTCCACTTCCACATTTGCACCGAACGCAAAGAGATTCCCACCTACTTCGGCAGTATCTCCGACAGTGATTGTTTGTGCGAAGAGAAACGCATCTCCTGTTACCGTGCCATTCATGGTGATACTCTGGCAGGTAGCAACCAGATTCCCATCAATAGTGCCATTCATTGCACATTGTGCGGATGATAAGAAAACATCATCCTCAAGCACTTCTCCCGCGTCCACAACTCCATCATGGCTAAAATCAGCAGCATGAACTGCACCGGCCGGGAATAGCGCGACCAAACAAACAGCGAGGATCACACCGGTCAATCTTTTCATTGATAACTCTTTTATCATTTTTCTCTCCTTCATAAATTACTCACTTCATATACGAAGAATAAAAAAAAATGGTTTTCCGAATGGAAAACCATTTTTTTTTATTTCATGCTTCTCATCTTCCAGAGTGCACTACCAAAGATGACAACTAATAGAACCACTCCTCCGATAATGATCCCGAATGTATCGGACGGGTCACTATAGAATTCGGAAGGAATGGGGGGTATTGCAGTGTTTGATTCTGTCGGAGTAGCTGTAATCAATCCTTCCAAATCTTGTTCGATGAAAAGCTTTTCGGAAATGGTTTGATTCCAGATCGTAATAATGAGAAGAAATAGCAAGACAACCGCAATCAAAATATTTGTCAGATTAAACCAGCTTCGCTTTGTATGTTCGGATTCATCGTTCATTTTGTCTGGAGTGCCTCGATTTGTTTTTGTGTAATTTCGGTTATTTCTTCCAGGGTATAATCCTGGTTCAGTACCATCAGAGTTGCATCTCTGAAAACTGGTCCTAATTCAAGGATAAGATCATTCTCCGGGAGTGCATGCGCAGCGGTGAGGACGCTGCTGATCTGGTCATCATTTTCATAGAGCGCTAAACTATCCGGCAGGACGGGCAGATATCCGGCTGCCTGGCTGTATGCAGCAAGAAATTGGGGATCGCTGAAGAAAGCAATAAATTCGGGAACAATCTCAGACACTTCCGTATCGGTATCAACGATGGTCCAAACCCAGCCATTGGCAGAGACATAAGGTTCCGGTCCTAATGAAGGGATTTGAAAAATATATAACCCAGACAGATCACTTTGCAGTGCTTTTGAATACCAATTGATCTCCCATTTTGCATCTCCGTTCTGGAGAAGATTCCAAACATCTTTACTGGTATTTAAAGTACTGAAGTTTTCTTGAAAAATCCTGCTGCGGACATTTTGAACGAACGAGTCAAGAACGGCCATCAAATTCTCATCTGCAAACGTTGCGTGACCCTGTTCATCAACCAGCATCCCATTGGTGGAAAGATATTGAGAAATGAATAAAGTAGCCTGTGGGGAATTGGCAGCAAAATACAATGGGATTTTCTTTGTTCGAATTTCATCCCATGTTGTAAATCCTGCACCTGGAATATCTTCAGTGGCTATCCCCACCAGAGCATCTCCAACGAATGGAAATCCATACATGATTCCACCCAATTCAGATATTTCATAGGCATAGGAAAAATAAGCGGCTGGATTATTATCGTGAAAGAATTCCTCGACAGGGGTGAGCAGTTCCTGTTCAACCGCATCTTCCATATCCGCCCGCGACAGCAAGACGATTTGCGGCAAAGCGTTAGAAGCAGCAATTTTCGTGTTCCGCAAGCTATCCAGAATTCCACCGGATCCGCTGGATGCTTTTACCCGGACTATAATCACGGTTCCGGGATTTTGCCTTTCAAAATCCTCAATACGCTGTTTTAGTATTGTTGCTGCTTCGGAATCCACAAGAATGGAGAATTCTTCCGGGATCCACACCACCAGTTCATTTTGATCAACGGTAAATTCCTGTGTTTCTTCAGGTGTTGGTTGAACCGTTGCAATATCTCCGGCAGATGCTACTGCATCGGTCGCCGGTAAGGTGCTTAGCTCTTCTGTTTCAGTTGTATTGGAATCCGATCCAGTAGGAAAAACAGTATCAATAATCGTTTCACCGCTGCATCCAGCAAATAGGATAAAAATTAATAGAAATGCAGCGGAGAATATTCTGATCCAGAACTGATCGAAATGCGAGCTTTTTCTATTCATGCATTAATTTCCTATTGTAACAGCATTATCCTGCACGTTCAGGAAATTCATTTTTCTATTCATCACTGTACAAGGGAAAGCATTATAACGCAAAATAAGCCCGGAATTACGCTATTTACTTCTTTTGATCCGATTTCTTTCATATCTTGTCAATATTACGATATGATTGGACTGCTATTTTAAATGCGAAATATCCAAAAATTAAACTCACGAAAAATGGAAAGATCAATCTTGATACCCCAGAAAAAAATATATAAAGGATGATTGGAATAATAGCAGTTAGTGATCCCAGCAGATAACCTCCGGCACTGATTTCAGGAACTGAGCCATTTAGTAAATAATTGCTTCGTGCTCTCCTAATTATATCAAATGCCGCAATTCCAATAACTCCAGCAATTATTCCTGGAATTAATAAAGCAAAACCAAATTCTATCGACTTTATCACCAATGCACTAAATATTAAACCCACTGCACTTATGATTATCGACAGAAGAAATGTCGGACTTAGTTCCAAAAATAGAAATTGGCTGTATGAAATAGGGAGTTGACGAATTATTTGCCAACATGATAAATCACTACGAAGGCGTCTTACAGACATTGTCCCCAATCGAATACTCCAAAAAGCCATTACAAATATACGACTACCAATATCAGGAATAAAAGGCAAACTAACTGTGATACTAAATGTAGTAAACCAATCAAAAAGTGATGACAGGTTCCAATTTCGGCTTGATTGTATTAAATCTTTCCAAATTAGCATCCAGCCCCCAGCAACAAATTTAGGCAAACGAGAAGGTACATGACTTACTCCCAGTCTATGCTGAGTTCTCAGTTCATTAGCATAGGATGTAAATCCAAATCGGGACAATTGATTGAGAACTTCCGCTGCTTGTGTTTCTTGAGCCGCTCGGGCCAGACTGATTGAATCTGAAATCCAGAATAAAATTCCCAAAAAAATCGCTGCAAAGAACCAATTGACACCTAAGGATAGGGTTAAACTGCCTTTTCCAAATCCAGCTTGTATAGGTAAAGTAAGGTTTAAACCAAGATGAGCCAATGGATCAAAAAAATGATTGCTTGCAATAGATAAAAATAAAAACAAGAACAAAATAGCAAATATCATCACCAGCCATTTCAACCATCGATACGCACTATCTTTTTGGAGTCGATAAATTCCAAAAATCCATTGAAGAGAAAATAATGCCAGCTGGACCGGAATTATGGTTATCCAAGCACGAAGTCCATATGCAACATAACCAGAAATTGAATTAGTTCCTAATGAACCAGCCATAGTAGTTTCTGCTACCGAGAAACCAATTACAATTGTCAATAACCAAAACGGAATTGCATTTTTTAACCAGGGCAAAAAGAACCATCGCATAACTACTTGTCGATGGCTCACGGGCATCTGGCAGATCAACGTAGCATCCTGTTCTGAAAATACAATTGGACTTCGTTTCATTGCTTGCCATAATGCAAACAGATTCCATAATCCTAAAATTGAAATTTCTAGAAAGGTGGCTGCACAAACTGGATCATTTGCATTAATAGCACCTAATATCACGGCTCCACCTTGCGCTAAAAATGTCAACATTGCAAATAACCAGACACTGAAGAAAAGAAAAAGATAGAATAAATAAACGCGATTACCAAACGAATGATCGTCCTTATCATAGGATAGGATGGACAACCAGTAAACAAGCTCACGTTCCTCTAATCGTGTGCGTAACCAATGAACAGCATTCATCTCAATCCGTTTCTATCAATCCGTGATGAATCCTCAGATGATAATCCCCTAACTGGGTCATTAATGCTTCGTCATGAGTGGATAATAAAATTGTCACCCCTTGTTCACGTAAATGATGCAATTCATTAATTAATAATTCAACTCCTGCCGTATCAAGCGCCGAAGTTGGTTCATCGAGGAGGATCACGCTAAATGGTCGGATGAGAGCAAGAGCTAAGCCCATTTTTAAGCGCATTCCACGCGAAAAATTGTGGGGAAAGAGGTCTCTTGCTTCCCATAGATCAAGTTTTTCTAGTAAAATTTTTGCACGTTGATCGAAATCTTCCATTACACCATTGGCCATTGCTATAAATTGTAGATGTTCCCAAGCAGTTAATTCCAGATAGAAACGGGGAACATCGGGGACAAATACTAACCGACGATGAAACTCAACTTCATTTTTATATAGGTCAAAACCATCGACTGTAACAGTTCCACTGGATGGGCGTACTAAACCTGATAAGCATGAAAGGAATGTGGTTTTCCCCGAACCATTTGGTCCGGCTAGCGTTGCAATTTTCCCCGCATTTAATTGAAATGAAGTCGGAACTAAGGCTAAGAATGAATCATACTTCTTACTTAATTCCGAAACAATTAGTTTCGCGGTCAATGATGTCTCCCTCGCTAATTCTCTTCGTTGATATTAATTCTTCAACAAAGATCCTCTAATTATAATTTATTTACAAATGGCTTTCAGTTAGTCTAACCGGCTGTTTCTCAATTATTACCGCGTTGGATATCATCGCGGACCTGACGGACCGCCATGTAGAGATGCTCAGCTTTTAATTCCTTGATCGTCAAACAGGGCGCATCCATCTTTTTTGCCAGCGTGTAAGCCAGGCCCTGATCGTATGTCTCGGCTTCCATATTGATGACCACGCTGTTGATATCTTCGTGTGCCAATTTTTCAGCGATCTGATAGGCTTCCTCAAGAGGCGCATAAGCGCCCATCGCCACATTACCAGCTCCATCTGTCATCACGATCAGAATCGGTTTCACATCCGGGTGGATCATCAATTCTCTCTTGATCACCTCACTTGCCATTGTTAAACCGGCTGAGAGCGGTGTCTTTCCGCCAACAGGGATGTTTTTCAAAGCGCGCTGAGCAAGTTGGATGGAATTGGTGGGAGGCAAGATTAATGTAGCACGATCTTTCTGGAACACGATCAACCCAACTTTATCCCGACGCTGGTAAGCATCGGTCAAAAGTGAGACGATTGCTCCTTTGGTAGCGCTCATCCGTTCGGCCACAGCCATGGACCAGGATGCATCAACCAGAAAAAGGATCAGGTTGGCCGCTCGGCGTACGCGGATCTTTTTCATAAAATCATCGGAATGCACGTGGAATGCCAGCCCATCCGGTTCTTCTGCCCGTTTGTTCTGAAAAGGCGCAGCAGCACGTAATGTGGCATCGAAAGCGATATCACTTAAATCACCATTGGCAGGCCTGGCTTGAATATAACGACCGCGCCGTCGCGAGGTTTGTGTGCGCGATCGTCTGCCGCCATAGCGGCGCACCAGCTTATCTAACGGTGTATCCAACCGCCGGGGTGTAAAGGATTCACCAATGCGAATTCGTTGACCCCCTTCCCACCAATTCGCGTTGTATTGTTCAAAGACTTTTTGGGGAGGAACCGGTAGTTCACTGTTATTTGAACTGGGTTCAGCGATCTCCTCCCCGTTCATACTTTTTTTTGGGGGGTCTCCTGTTTATCGGATGGTGAGCTTGAATCGTCTTCATCCTGCCCGGGTTCTTTATAACCGACCAGTTTTTCAATCTTCTCATGCAATTCATCCGCATCCATTTCGCTCATTTGCATGGGGCCGCCTTTCATCCGATGCAGAAGCGCTAATTCAGCAACCATAGCAATATCGAACTCATTGATGCGGGTCCGCCCTTCAAAAGCTGCCTGTGCTCTGGAAGCTTTTAATATCACCAGGTCTGCGCGATGTCCTTCCACATTCATCGAAGATGTCATGCTTGCGATCGCGAGCAGATCCCGGCTGGTATAGCTTACTTCATCTACAATACGGCGCGCCTCATCAATTTTTCGAGAAAGCTCTTCTTCATTCTGCAGCCATTCCTGCCGGAATTTTTCTGCATCCTGTTCATATGTCAGATGGCGCTGCATGATCTCAACTCTCTCACGCGAGGAGCGAATGCCATGAATTTCAACAGATAGGCCGAAGCGATCCAACAATTGAGGACGCAGTTCCCCCTCCTCAGGATTCATTGTTCCAACGAGAATAAAACGCGCTGGGTGGGTAAAGGAAATTCCCTCCCTTTCCACAATATTCATGCCCATTGCAGCCGAATCGAGCAAAATATCGACCACATGGTCATCGAGCAGATTAACTTCATCAATGTAGAGCAGTCCGCGGTTCGCAGAAGCCAGGATACCGGGCTCAAAATGCCTTTCTCCTTTGCGAATAGCTTTTTCAATATCCAGTGTTCCGACCACCCGATCTTCCGTGGCGGATACCGGTAAATCAATAAATGGGGTTCGAACAATCTTGGTAGGTAATTTCTCACCATTATCTGATCGCTCGCGGCATTCCGTACACCAGGTATCCGGTTTATCCGGATCACAGGCAAAACGGCAGTCACTGACTACACGCACCTGGGGAAGCAGAGCTGCCAGAGCACGTGCAGCGGTAGATTTAGCTGTTCCGCGTTCACCTCTGATCAATACGCCACCAATGCGCGTATCTACCGCATTCAAAATCAATGCGCGCTTCATGCGTTCCTGCCCAACTATTGCGGTGAATGGATAGATTGCTCTCATAGAATTACCTCGCCGAGTAAGTTTACCATTGAACCAGCTTAGGACAACAATTTAAATATATGACATTCATCAAATAATAAACAAAACCCCCGGATTTAGCGGGGGCTTGGATTTCACCAATCTTTCTTTGGGCACCAAAGGGTAACCGGATCGGGAGTAGAGCCATCCCAGCAAAGATCTGGTTGAGTTTTTTGGAATGCTATTTCTCCGCTCCAGCGGGTTGTGCCATTTGCATCCACAGCTTCGATCAGGTAGGTAACACCCCACAATGGTGGATTCACGATGTAATTATGGTAAAGATGAGCATATCCCACATTGGGATTGGATGCCGAAGGAACAAGTTCTACTTCATAGAAGGTCAGGTTATTGTGAATCTGTTTCACTTCTACTTTTCCGCCTGTTCCGATCTGAGAGGAGAATTCAAATACCAGCGTGCAGTATTCTCCCGGGATATGCATAGTATTCACGCCATCTTCAACGAAACCCGGTCTTCCTGCCGTTGGCATTCCATATCTACCATAATCAGTATCGCCGGGTGCTGCTGAATCAAGCGGCATACACCACCCGGTCAAACCGTTTTGCATTTCGCCATTTCCTGTTCGATTTGTATCCGCCTGACTTACAAAAGCGGAGGGAGTCGCCGCACCGGGTTCTGTCACCGTTGTAGATTGAGAAACCGTCTGGGTGGATTGGGTGGCCGCCGGGGTTGTTAATGGAGTGATGGTTGCGGCTGAGGTGGTAGCAGTAACCACGCGTTCCACGATCTCGGTTACCACAACGGTTTGCGGGACAAGAACCGTTGCTTCAACAACTTTTGGTTCTATGAGAGAGCAAGAAACCAGGATAAATAATCCCGAAATAATTAATAGTGTTTTAATGATATTTTCGACACGGAGCATGCAACCCTCCACAAAATAATATTTGACGGATAGATTATACCGCTGCCTAATTTGGTTTTTTAAAACGCATTTCCCTTATGCTCAATTATCAAATGATGAAACTATTTAAACAAATTCACTTCATCAACGAAGGATAGATTTGATATACTCTATTTTAGAGATCTCTAAATCACGTTTTTTATCAGAAATGAATGATTTGATGCTATAGTTATTCAAGGGTGAAATCGTGGATCAATCGTTTTTCTAACCTGAACATTGATAGAATTGGTTATATTGTATGAAACATGAAAAACCACTAGAAATCGAAAATTTAAAATTTCGCTATCGCATTCGCGAAGAGTACGCTTTAAAGGATATCAATTTATCGTTTGAAGCGGGCAAAGTGACTCTGATCGCTGGATCTTCCGGGTGTGGAAAGACAACATTGATTCGCTGTATCAATGGTCTCATTCCGCGCAGTTACAAAGGAGAATTTTTCGGGAAGATCTATTTACACGGAAAAGAGATTTCCAATATGAAACTGGCCCAGATCTCTGAGATCGTTGGTACGGTCTTGCAAGATCCTGAAAGGCAGATCTTGGGCACAAAGGTTCTCAACGAGGTAGCCTTTGGCTTGGAGAATCTGCATTATTCACGATCAGAGATTCTGGAACGGGTAGAGGATGCTCTCAACCTGCTCAATATTACACAATTAAAAGATCGGGATACATTCAATCTTTCGGGAGGGGAAAAACAAAAAATTGCGCTGGCCGGTGTGCTTGCCATGCGCCCGAGTATTTTATTGCTGGATGAACCACTTGCCAGTCTCGATCCTGCCAGTGCTGAAGAAGCTCTTCAAACATTTCGAACTCTGGCAGACAGGGGCATGACGATCCTGCTGGTAGAGCATAGGGTTGAAGATGTTTTAAAAATCCATCCTGAAAGAGTGCTGTTCTTCTCTGAAGGAGAAGTGCGCTACGATGGTTCCGCACAGGCTTTGAACGCATCGGTAGATTACCGTGAAGTAAAACTGCCTGCCCCCATCATCATTGATCAGGTCCGCCAAAATCCCATCCAAAGCAGGATGACCTTTCCCCAACCGATCAAACGAAAACTGGATACACCTTTGGTTGAATTTCATAATGTCAGTTTTTATTATCAAGAAGGGATTGAAGTTCTTCACAATGTGACCTTCAACATTTACGCAGGAGATCGCATTGCAGTCCTTGGCCCAAATGGCGCAGGAAAAACCACCCTGATCAAGCATTCCATCGGATTATTAAAACCAAAGTCAGGACAGGTGATCGTTCAGGGAAAAGATACAAAAGATCTGAGCGTGGCTGAGATCGCTAAAACACTCGGGTATGTTTTTCAAAGTCCCAGCCACATGCTTTTTGCCCCAACTGTAGAGGAAGAATTGAGTTTTGGTCCAAGGAATTTGGGGCATGCAGAAGAAACCATCGGAAAGGAGGTGAACGAAGCCCTAGAGATAGTCAATTTACCCGGTCTCCAAGAGAGCCCTCCGCTGGCACTTTCATTCGGTCAGCAAAAGCGCGTGAGTATTGCGTCCGTGCTGGCGATGCGCTCCAAGATACTCATTATGGATGAGCCATCCGCGGGACAGGATTACCGCAACTATATCGAATTCATGGATTCCATTATCAATCTTCCAAATTTCGAATCAATCTTATTTATCACCCATGATATTGATCTGGCAGTGATCTATGCAAATCGCGTCCTGATAGTGAATGAGGGAGAATTAAAAAATGACGGAACGCCGATGGAAGTATTAAAAGATTTCCAATATTTACGCAAAAACCGTCTCGTCCCTACCTCATTGCTGCAAACAAATCTCGATTATCTTTCCCACACAGGGCGTTTTGCGCGTGCCGAAGAATTGGCTCAGATGATCTAACAAGAAAAGATTTTATTCTGGAGGAAAATTATGAACAAAACTCTCAAGCTTATCCTTGCACTCGTCGCTGTTGTTGCTTTCTTTGTAGGAATTTGGCTCATCGGGAGAATGCTCAATCCAAGTCTGGATCTCGATGAAACCGCGTTACTGCGTTTTGTCTTTGTGGGAGTGGGTTTACTGATCGTTCTCGTGATCTATCTACTCACCAGCAAACACAAAATGTGGGAAGTTGGCACCCGCGAGGTTGTTTATATGGCAATCGGCGCGGCACTCTATGCCATCCTTTCTTACCTCTTTAATGGAACCGTTTTTGTAGTTCCTTCGGTCAGTCAGGTTTCCCTCCGCCCGGCTATCGCTATACCCATGTTCTTCGGATATGCTTTTGGACCTGTGGTCGGGCTTTTCACCGGCGCTGTTGGGAACATGTTCGGTGATGCGTTGACCGGCTTCGGCCTTTCACCGCAGTGGAGTATCGGAAATGGATTGGTAGGTCTGATCGCCGGCCTTTCATGGCTTTTCGATGATAAGAAACGCGGCATGAATACGGTCCTGATCGTGAGCGCTATCCTCACCATTCTGGCCACCATCTACTATTTCTTGAATCCCGGGCAAGCCAATACCCTCTTCTATGATGTCGAAAACGGTATTTTCGGTGATGCACAAATCACTCTGATTGCCGGTGTATCTATCGCCATTGGTTTCGTTTTGGTGCTCCTCGTACGATTACTATTTGGGAAAAATATCGACGTGGCAGCTGCCGTTACCTGGAGCATGTTGGGCAACCTGCTCGGTATCGGTTTTGCTGCAATATCTGACATCTGGATCAACGGATATCCACCAGCCATTGCCATCGTTGGTGAATTTATTCCGGCTGCCGGTCCGAACTTGATTTTCGCGGCAATCCTTGTCCCATTACTGGTTGGTGCATATGCATCAACCCGCAAGCAGACCGGTCGTTAAAACATATTCAACAATCTGCCGGCAGTATTAATTTACTGCCGGCAAGAACCATAAAGGGAAAAATGCTAGTAACCTGGCGTTATCGTACAAGAAAATCCATCATCCAATCTTTTGATCCCCGCGCATGGATCATATTTTATGTTTGTTTTATTTTCTGTTCGGTTTTATTCTGGGATTTTCGGTTTCTTTCATTCTTCTTTGCTTTGGCCTTATTCTTTGTGTTTACTGCAGATATTTCATGGAAAGAAATGCGCCGCACATGGTTCTTTGTCGGCGGTTTTATCATTTTCTTTTCCCTGCTGACCTTTATCACCGGGCGGGGCGGTATGGAATTATACGATACGGAGCATATCCTCCGCCATGTAGTCGCTCCCTTCTCCATATTTGGATGGACCCCCATTCTGAATATCACAGCAGAAAAAAGCTTTTACGCGCTCAGCATGATCGTCAGAGTATTCAGTTTGGCCAGCATGACCGTGCTGATCCCTTATTCTCTCAACCCTGCTCTCTATGGAGTTACTTTCCGCGGATTGGGTTTCCCGGACAAGATCGCGTATGGGATGGACCTGACCATGCGCTTCATTCCGACATTCGGCCGCGATTTTCAACTGACCATGGATGCGCAGCGGGCACGCGGCTATGAATTGGAGAAAATCAAAGGCGGTCTGATCAATCAGGTGCGGAAACTGGGACCTCTAATTGTTCCTGTCACCATCCATGCCATTGCGGGCAGTGAGGATATCATTGACGCTATGGATCTGCGCGCTTTCGGCGTCGGGCTACGTACCTGGATCCAGGAACTCCATTACAGCAAGCGTGATTATTTCTTAATAGGGTTTGGTATTTTTCTTGTTTTACTTTCCATCAGTATGTCGCTTCTCGGGTATGGGAATTTTTGGGTTCCCGCATCCCTTCTGGTCTGACAGGCCTGAACAAAAACCATATTGACATAAAAGAAAAAAGATTCTATACTATGGCGCAGTGGTATGACCAATATACCACTGCACCGAGGTGTATATGGAACCAATTTCTAGACCACCGCTTTCTGAAATCGTTGCGGGGAAATTAGCCGGGATGATCCTGGATGGGGTCTATCGCAGCGGATACCAGCTCCCTGCAGAGCGTGATCTTGTCAAACAATTTGGCATCAGCCGAAGCACTCTTCGGGAAGCCTTAAAGATCCTGGAGGATAGCGCCCTCATTGAAGTGCGGCATGGTGTTGGATCTTTTATTGTGGATCTGAAGGAAGAGAGTCTGTTAAAAGCGCATGAAATTGCAGATAAAGCGACCGGGCAAAATTATAGCGTGGATTCCGTGCCACTTAATGAGGCCCCGGAAGGGCCGAAACGTCTGCCCGTCAATCCGGAAAAACCACTCATCATTCCAAATCTACAGAAAGACCGTTTGGGAACTTTTTCTTTCATTTCCTGGTGGGAACGCGAAAAAGTAGAGAATGCAAAAGTCATGATCGTGGGCGCGGGCGCATTGGGCAATGAGGTCATTAAGAACATGGTTCTCATGGGCATTGGGCATCTCTACATCGTCGATTTTGACACCATTGAGATAGCCAACCTTTCCAGATCCGTACTCTTTAGAGAAAGTGATGCGGGACGCAAAAAAGCCGAAGTGGCGGCTGCCCGCGCCAAAGAGATCAATCCCGATGTGCATGTTCAGTATATGCATGGAGATGTAACTACAGAAATAGGCCTGGGGGTGTTCCGCCGCATGGATGTCATTGTGGGCTGCCTTGATAACCGCGAAGCGCGCCTGGCAGTGAATCGGTTTGCGTATTGGATGAATAAGCCCTGGGTAGATGGCGCCATTCAGGAATTCTTCGGCCTGGCGCGTGTATTTGTTCCGGGTGAAGGAGCCTGTTTTGAATGCACCCTCACCGAGCAAGCCAGGCGCGATCTTTCCATCCGTTATTCCTGCCCACTGCTCGCCCGAGAAAATGTGCTGCTGGGTAAAGTCCCCACCACACCGACCATCGCATCCATCATCGGCGCAATCCAATCCCAGGAAGCGTTAAAGCTCATTCATAACAAACCGGTCGAAGCGGGCAAAGTGATCCATTTCAATGGAATGACGAATGAGATGCATAAGACCAGCTATACTCCCGTAGAGGATTGCGAAAGCCATTGGACCTATGGGAAGATCACAGAACTGCCATTAAGAGCAGACACAACCACGCTGGATGATATGCTCAAGATCATTCGGCGTGACCTGGGTTCGCAGGCAGTCCTGGAGCTTGACCAAGAGCTCATCCTCTCGCTTTATTGCCGCAACTGCCAGACCAAAGAAGATATTCTGCAGCCCATTTCACAGGTTGGATTCAATCGCGCGCACTGCCCCACCTGCGGGATGTTACGGGAAACCGAAATGACCCATACCATTACCGGTGAAGAATCCTATCTCAACCGCACCCTTTCCAGTTTGGGAGTGCCCAAACTCCACATCCTGCGCGCGTACAATGTCGATCAATACGCTTTTTATGAATTAAGTGGTGATCTGGAAAATGCTCTGCATTTCAAACACTTCCAAAAACCTGTTATCAAACTTGGCGATGTTCCATCGATCAAGCTATCAGTTCCCGAAGAGGATAAGCCGCTGATAAAGCTGCATGAGTCAAAAATCAAAATTGAACCAACCAAAACAGATAAATGAAAAAATTGAGCTTTTTTCAAGGATTTCTAATTTTCTTGCTGATCCTAAGCGTTGGCGTAGGTTCAGGATATCTCATCCTGTACTATCTCACTCCGACAACGCAGGTTGGACAATTAATTGCACGGGTAATGACCTTGCTTATCGCCGGAATCGGGATTGGTCTGGTTTGTCGCCTTGCCATCCCAGTGAAGAATCTGTTTCTAAAATTGATTTTTGGTATTTTCGGAAGTTTTTTCAGTATTTTGATCCTCGATTGGTTTTTCCCAACCACGTACAGCTTATTCAAAGAGAGCAGCATCCGCATCGATTGGTGGTCAGTCAGAGAATATACACAGATTGGC